>Ga0187827_10000246_pt1 | contig 86233 bp, 74 predicted proteins | sample ETNtaG_39_FD_167969 | JGI IMG/M metagenome (GOLD analysis project Ga0187827, IMG submission 167969) | Marine microbial and viral communities from oxygen minimum zone, Eastern Pacific Ocean - ETNP2014_SV_150_PacBio MetaG (Illumina Assembly) | ecosystem: Environmental > Aquatic > Marine > Hypoxic... | reverse complement strand
GACAGGCTTCTGCTGGTCGCTGCCTTTGAAGTTGAACCATGAGACATAGGCCCGGCTCGGCACTTCGCGCTTGCCGAGCTCGATGACGTCGAGACCGTCGGAAATGGCTTCCCACACAGTCTTCTTGTCGTCGAGGGCGTCACGGCTCTGGTCGACAAAGCCGAGTTTGACCGTCTCTCCGAGCCGGAGCGCGCCAGAATCCGGCGTTTCCTCGCCCGTGATCATGCGGAATAGCGTTGTCTTGCCGGCGCCGTTGGGGCCGATCACGCCGACGATGCCGCCCGGTGGCAGACGAAACGATAGGTCCTCGATCAGCAACCTGTCGCCGAAGCCCTTACCGAGATGTACCGCTTCCACCACCACATCGCCGAGCCGTGGCCCGGCCGGAATGGTGATCTGATTGGTCGGTGCCTGGCGCTCGCGATCTACGCTTTTGGCCAGCAGGCTCTCATAGGCGGTCAGGCGTGCCTTACCCTTGGCCTGGCGGGCACGCGGGCTGGCATGGATCCATTCCAGCTCGTGGCGTAACTGGCGCTGTATAGCCCGGTTTTCCCGCCCCTCCTGGGCCAGACGCTTCTCCTTCTGCTCCAGCCAGGAGGAATAGTTGCCTTTCCAGGGAATGCCGTGACCGCGGTCGAGCTCGAGAATCCAGCCCGCCACATTGTCGAGAAAATAGCGATCATGGGTGACAGCTACGACGGTGCCGGAATACTCGTCAAGATAATGCTCGAGCCAGGTGACGGATTCAGCATCAAGATGATTAGTAGGCTCGTCGAGAAGCAGCATATCAGGCTTCGACAGCAGCAAGCGGCAAAGCGCGACGCGGCGGCGTTCGCCGCCAGACAGGGGGCCGACATCCACATCTCCCGGCGGGCAGCGCAGTGCATCCATCGCCAACTCAATCTCGCGCTCCATGTTCCAGGCATCGGCCGCTTCGATCTGCTCCTGTAGCGCAGCCTGCTCGTCCATCAGCGCCTGCATGGCATCCACGTCGTCGGTGACCTCGGCGAAGCTCGCGTTGACTTCCTCGAAGCGACCTAACAACGCCTTTGTTTCGGCGACACCTTCGAGCACGTTCTCCATTACCGTCTTGTCGGCATCGAGCACCGGCTCCTGGCGTAGGAAGCCGATCCGCAGGCCTTCCGCCGGCCAGGCCTCGCCAACATATTCCTTGTCTTCACCTGCCATGATGCGCAACAGCGTTGACTTCCCGGCGCCGTTCAAGCCCAGCACACCGATCTTGGCACCGGGCAGAAAGCTAAGCGAAATTTCCTTGAGGACGACCCGGCCGCTCTGGAAGACCTTCCCCAGGCGCTGCATCTGGTAGACATATTGGTGAGCGTTCATCGAGTCGTCCTAGTCCTGAATGGAGCACCACATCTCCACATCGTGCCTGCGCTGCGATGAGCCGGCCATGCGCCAGCCGCCACTATCGGTGAGATGCCGCATCAGGTTGTGGCAATGATGCCAATAGCGCCGACGACGACGGCTGTTCTTCCTCGCTCATTGCGTGCCGTTCGCCCAGTCGGGAACGACGCCGAACTCAATCCCAAAAACTAACTGCACCACCGTATAGGTGATCACCATGGTCACGCAGAGGCCGATGAGGTTTGCCAGCACACCGCCGCGGATGAGCTGGGCGATGCGGATATGGCCGGAGGCGAAGACCACAGCATTGGGCGGTGTCGCCACCGGCATCATGAAGGCGCAGCTCGCCGCCAGCACAGTCGGGAAGACCAGTAGCAGTGGGTTCTCGCCGATGCCGATGGCGATGGCGGCGACGATCGGTAGGAAAGTGGCAGTCGTCGCGGTATTGCTGGTTAGCTCCGTGAGCAGGATCATCAACACGACCACGGCGAAGATCACCAACAGTGTCGGCAGATCGGATAATCCACCGGCCTCGCCCCCGATCCAGTCGGCAAGGCCACTGCCCTTGATGCCTGCCGCGAGCGACAGGCCGCCGCCGAACAGCACCACCACGCCCCACGGCAGCTTGGCCGCCCATTCGCCGCTCAGTACAAAGATGGCTTTGCGCGGTTCGACGGGCACCACGAACATCGCCAACGCGCCGAGGAAGGCAATGCTGGTGTCATTGAGGTCGATGCCGGTAGCGCGTTCGACGACCGGGCGGAAGACCCAGAGGAAGGCGGTGGCGGCGACGATGGCGGCGACAGTCCGCTCGCCCCGCGACATGGGTCCGAGCGCGGCAAGCTGGTCGGCGATCATCTGCGCCTGGCCGGGCACCGCCGGCATGCGCAAGGGAAAGGCGATGCGGGTCAGCACGAGCCAGGTTAGCGGCAGCATGATGGCCACGGTCGGCACGCCGACCAGCATCCACTCTCCGAAGCTCACCGTGATGCCGTAGGTCTCGGACATGAAGCCCGCCAGAACCGCATTGGGCGCCGTACCGATCAGCGTGCCCATGCCGCCGATCGTCGCGGCATACGCGATGGCGATCATCAGTACCGTGGCGAAGCGCTCGCTCATGGCCCGGCGCTCGGGATTGTCACCGGCCCCCTGGGCCACGAATTCGATGACCGAGAGCGCGATGGGCACCATCATCACCGTGGTTGTGGTGTTGAACACCCACATGCTCACAAGTCCCGCCGCCAGCATGAAACCACCGACGACGTTGGCCGGCCTGGCGCCGACCAGCGCCACTAAGTTCAGCGCGATGCGGCGATGGAGGCCCCAGCGCTGCATGCCGAGTGCGATGATAAAGCCGCCGAGCATGAGAAAAATGATGGGGTTGGCATAGGGAAAGGCGGTCTCCTTGATCGGCATAACGTCGAGCAGGGGAAACAGCGCTAGGGGCAGCAGCGCCGTGGCCGAAAGGGGAATCGCTTCGGTCACCCACCAGACGGCGATGAGCGCCACGACGGCGGTGGTGCGCCAGCCCGCCGCTGACAGGCCCTCAGGCGCCGGCGCTAGCAACAGCGCAACGAAGGCGACCACGCCCAGCACCAATCCCACGCCCTGGGAGCGTGCGTAACCCTCTGTTGGCATCGGCTCGTCGCTCACGACTTCCCTCATATTGTTTCAGGTGAGTGTACGGCCCCCGGTGGCGGGGTCAATCCCGTCGGCGCTTGCCGCCAGGGCCGGGGTGGCACTCGCCACAATTAGGCCAGTGGCAAGGACAACACCGGTGCCGATCGAAGCGCGCGCAAACGCCTTTCGACAAGGCTAATATATCAGGGCGGTTGCCTAGCATCGGCGCTGTGGGCATGATCCGCGCCGCATGATGTGGCGCGGACTAGGATGGCGGGCGATAGGGTGCGGGGTGGCGATGGCGGCTCTGGCGCTGGCGGCAGGCTGTCTCGAGCGCAGCTATCAACCCGCGCCGCTCGACGTCGCGGCGACGGCAAAGCGGTTGCTGGCGCGGGACCTCGGTGATCCCGAGCTGCAGGCGGCATTGGCTGCGAACGGTGAGAACTTAGCCGCCGGGTGGCGCCTGCGAGCCTTGACCATGGCCGCGATCCACTTCGATCCGACCCTGGCGGCGGCGCGGGCCGATTGGCGCCGCCATATGCTGGCGGAGGTGAGCGCGGCGCAACGGTCGAACCCCGTGGTCATGCCCGAGGTTGCCTATCACACCGACCCAGAGGGCGATGACGGCCCCTGGAGCATCGGTGCGGCGATAGAGATCCCCTTTCTTCCCGAAGATAAGCGTGAGGCGCGCATTGCCCTGGCCCTGGCCGGCAGCGAGGCTGCCCGCTTGACAGCGGTGCAATTGGCCTGGTGGCGTCGCGCCGCGGTGCGCGATGCGCTGATGGCCTGCCATCGCGCCGACAGCCTGCTCGACTTCGCGCGCGCCGAGATCGCCTTGCACCAGGAGATGGTGCAGATCTTCGCGCGTCGCCGCGCCCTCGGAGAGGCCAATCTCACCGAGGTCAATCTGGCGCGGCGCGGTCTCGATGCGAGCCGCGGCGCCGAGGCGAGATTGCGGGCGGCCGCCGAGGCCTGTCGCGGAAGCCTGGCAAGCGGTCTCGGTCTACCGCTGGCCGACGTGGGCAACCTGGTGCTCGACTATGGCGGCATGATGCCGGTCGATGCGGTTGCGGTGCCGAGCGAGGGCATGCGTCGGGCCGCGCTTCTCGGCGGCCTCGCCATTCGCGAGGCGCTGACCGACTATGCGGCGGCCGAAGCGGGCCTGCGTCTAGCCGCGGCCAACAAATATCCGGACGTCGCCATCTCGCCGGGCCTGTTCTGGGACCAAGGGGGGCTGCTCTGGGCCATTGGCGGTGGCCTGACCGCGGCTTTGCTGCACAACAATGAAGGACCTATCGCCGAGGCCGAGGCTGCGCGCCACGCTGCTGCCCAGGACGTGCTTGCCGTGCAGGGTGGTATCGTTGCGGCCCTGGCCGATGCGGACGCGCGTCTGGCCGCTGCCCGTGTCGAGATCGTGGCCGCCGACGCCTTGCTCGAGCGCCGGCGCGAACGCTTGGATATCGCCGAGCGGCGTCTGCAAGGCGGCGATGTCGGGCGTCTGGAGGTGACCGAGGCGCGCCTCGCCGTGCGCGAGGCCGAGAGTGCCGTCCTGGCTGCCCGCCTAGCGCTGATCGGGGTTCAGGCGCGGTACGAGGACGCCATCGGTCTGCCGTTGATCGGACGCCGGGCGCCGCCACTTGATCTCGAAGCCCTGGCCCTGCGCGAGCCCGGCTGGAATGGGGGAACGCGGTGAGCTATCTCAGACTGCTGATGTGGGTAGCGATTGCGGCCGCAGTCGCTGCCGGGCTCATTCGCCCTGATATTTCCGGGCCGCTTCTGGCAAAGGCCCGTGTGCAGGCGGGTGTTGCCTGGGAGCAGGCGGTCGTCTGGCTCCAAGCGTACGGCGAGCCCGACTACGCGGTATACGAGGACGACGATGAAGCCGGGCCGGCCCTGATCATCGCCGGCGTGCTCGCGGTACGCCTCGACGAAGAGATCCAGGCACTCGGCGGCATCAAGACGGCCACCCTTGACGTTGTCAGCCTGATTCCCGAGGTCGCTCTGGTCGGAGAAGTGGTTGACATACAACCCTTGATTGACCAGCGCGCGGCCTATCGCGAAGCCTATTTCAAGGCCCAGGCCGCCGATATTCGTCTCGACGCGCTGCGTGCCGAGCATCGACGCCTGGTGGCACTTTACGACGATGATGCCAATGTGGCACAGAAAACGGTGCAGCAGGCTGAGGCCGCCTGGCGGGTCGAGCGCGCTGAGCGCAACCGGCTATGGGACAGCCTGGACACGCTGCGCCAACGTGCGACGCGGGATTGGGGTCCGGTGCTGGCGGGTTGGGCCTTCGAGCGAGAAAACCCCGCGTTCGAAGCACTTTTCCACCGCCGCGACTCGCTCATCCTGGTGCACTTGCCGCCCGATCTGCCGTTGGTACCCGGCGTAACGCAGGCCTTCACCGCCAGCGATGGCGGGCGCCAGGGGGCAAGTGCTGCCAGCCACATTTCCGCTGCCCCGCGTAGCGGCCGCGCGACGCCGGGGGAGGCGCATTTCTTCCTCGCCGCCAATACCTCGCTGCCGGCCGCGGCACGGCTGCAGGTCTGGCTGCCGCAGCGTGCAAAGTCCCTGACGGGGCGCGCCCTGCCGGCCAGCGCCGTGGTTTATGCCCTAGGGCGCAGCTGGACGTACGTGCAGGTCGACGAGGAGTACTTTGTTCGTCGCGTCGTAGATCTCTCCCATCCCCTGCCCGATGGGCGCTATCTGATCCAGGCTCTGGCGGCGGACGAGGCTGCGGTTGTCACCGGCGCTGTGGTGCTTTATGCCGAGGAATTTCGTTCGCAGGTTCGCAACGAAGATGACGATTGAGAAACCCCATGCCCGATAAGTTTGTCGACGTCTATTTCGACTATAAAAGCCCCTATGCCTATCTCATGGTCGCCCAGACCTGGGAGTTGGAGCGGGATTTCGCAGTGCAGCTCAATTGGCTGCCCTACACCCTCAATATTCCAGATTTTCTTGGCAGCGCCCGCGTCGGCACGGACGGTGAGGTACTGGAGGCCGATCGTTCCGAGCATCAATGGCGCCGCGTGCACTATTCCTACATGGACGTGCGCCGTTACGCGAACCTCCGAGGTCTGACCGTACGCGGGCCCCAGAAGATCTGGGATTCCTCACTGGCCGGTATCGGCATGCTCTATGCCAAGGCGCAAGGCGTCGTGCGTGCCTATACTGACATCACCTGTGACCGTTTCTGGAAGCGCGAGCTCGATATCGAGGACCGCGATGTGCTGCGCGCCGTGTTGGCGGAAGCCGGTGCTGATACGGCGGGCTGGGAAGCCTATCTTGACGGCGAGGGTCGGGCCAAGCACGATCGCACCCGTGCTGAGGCAGAAGAGCGGGGTGTGTTTGGGGTGCCAAGCTATGTCGTCGACGACGAACTGTTCTGGGGCCGGGAGCATCTGTCGCTGGTGCGCCTGCGCCTGGCTGAGCAGGGGCTGGCCAATCCCGGTGTCGAGGTCGACGTGCCCCACGCTTTACGCTGAGCGCTTGTCCTGCTTGTCCTCGCGCCGGGCCTCGGGGAAGAGCCAGATGCCGAGGATCATCAGTGCGCCGAGTGCTATGGAAAGCCAACCTATGGCCGGCGCGCCGTGGCCGCGCTCGGCCCATAGCATGACACCGGCAACGACACAGACTGTCAGCGACAGCAAGGCCTTCAAATGTGGTGGCATGGTGTTCTCCCCCGTACGCGTTTCGACTACAGTTAACCGAGATATGCTCTAGTCTAGCCAATTAAAGGGGGGGGTGGCGATGAAACGCTATGTTGGCGAGCGCACCATGGACGGCATCCAGGTCACAGTCGACGGCGCGCCATTGCGCGAGCGCACCGATATTGTTGCCCTGACCGATACCGGTTTCGAATGGACCTACGAGGGCTCCTCGCCGACACAGTTGGCGCTGGCACTGCTCGCTGACCATCTCGGCGATGACACCAAAGCGCTGGCGCTGCACGAGGTTTTCATGCGCGTCGTGGTCGCCAATTTTGGCAATGAATGGGAGATGACCGGCGACGATATCGACGCGGCACTGGCGGCGATCTCATCAGAAGGCTAAGCTTTGGCTGTGGGAACGGTGGAGGAAGATATGGAACTCGTCAACAGCAATATAAGCGAGCGCCAATTGGCCTATCGTGCTGAATACCGTCGCCGGATCGACGGCTGGTACAACGGCTTTTTACATGTCGCGGTGATCTACACTATTGGCATCATGGCCAATATCATCTTCATCACGCACATCTCGGCCGTGACCTGGTGGGAATGGTTGACCATCCCCGTGGTATTTCTGATCTGCAACGTCTTCGAGTGGTTCCTGCACGTCCAGGTTATGCACCGGCCACAGAAGAACCGGGCGTTGCGCGCCATCTACACCCGCCATACCTTGATGCATCACCAGTTTTTCACCGATAGTGAAATGCGCTTTGCTGGGCAGCAGGACTGGCGCGTGACCTTCTTTCCCCCCTATGCGCTGGTAGTTTTTACGCTTATGTCCATTCCGGGGGCTTTGTTTTTCAGTTGGCTGATCTCACCGAATGTTGGCTGGCTTTTGATGTGCACCACGACAGGAATGTACCTGGTCTACGAGTTCATGCACTTCTGCTGCCATGTCGAAGAGAACTGGTTCGTGCGCAACTGCCCTTTCATCGACACCATTCGTCGTCATCACACTGCCCATCACGATCAGTCGATTATGATGGAGCGCAATATGAACCTTACTTTTCCGATTGCGGATTGGATGTTTGGCACCTCGGACCTTGATCGCGGGCTGCTCGGACACCTCTTCAACGGCTATAGTGCTAAGTATCTGCGCAGTGATCTGCGGCACGCCTCGCGCACCCCGGACGGGTGCGCGGCGGCGCAGGCGACGTAAGCGGTCAGCAGTCGAGGATGGCAGTCGCGGCAAGGACGGCCAGGGCAAAGCTGGAGCCGGTCACTTATCCGGTGCACACGGTTGCCCCTGTGTTTTATACCCCAAACCGCTCGTATCTCTCTGACAACATACATGCCCATCATTGCGGACGATCGGCGTTGTCTGGTGGATCAGATCGTCATTGAAACATGTTTCATTGCTGATAACATCATAAGTGGTACATATATTAGAAATAGATTGTCACCTGATCGGCAGATCGCGCGCGAGGGTGGCGCCGATCGTGAATAGATCGTTAAGGAGATAGACGTGATGGCCAAACGCGTCGAAATGCACATAGTCGAAAAGTCGGCCGCCCACCTGGGGATACTGTTGTCGGTATAGGCAACAAGCGGCGTAGTTGTCGGGTTCAGGCCTTGGCCAAAGGCGCTCGTGCCCAGGCCGAGATGTAGCACGACGACAATAACAGGTAATCAGATGCGCAGGCTCATGTTTCTCTCCTATTTCGCACTGCGCTGAAGGGCTATCAGACTCGGCAGCATTCGAAGTAGCCCGAACACCGGTTTAGCGGCTAAACTCCAGCGCGCCCCAGACCATAGGACGGTCCCCACTCCGCTATGCTTTCCAACATCGTAAATACGTCCGTGCGCCAGGCTGGCGTGGTGACAGTGTTGGCCTTTCTGCTCCTGGCCTATGGCGCTTGGCAGCTGTTGTTCGTCAGCCTCGATATCTTTCCGGAGTTCTCGCCCAAGCTGGTGATCGTGCAGACCGAAGCGCCGGGCTATGCTGCCGAGCAGGTCGAGTTGCTGGTGACGCGGCCGATCGAGACGGCGCTCGGTGGCCTCATCGGTATCGAGGCGGTGCGCTCGCAGTCGATCCAGGGCCTGTCGGTGGTTAATCTCTTCTTTGCGGAATCGACGGACCGCCTGCGCATACGACAGATGGTGGCGGAACGCCTCGCTCATCTCGACACCGAGATGCCGCCCAGTATCGCCGCCCCGACCATGGTGCCCTTTACCTCATCCTCGGCGACAGTGATGACCATCGGTTTGACGGCGGAAGAACGCTCTTTGGCCGACCTGCGCAGCCTGGCTGACTGGACCATAAAGCCACGTCTGCTGCGGGTCGAGGGTGTGGCCGACGTGAACGTTTTCGGTGGTGATGTACGCGAGGTACAGGTACAGGCGGCCCCGCTGGCGCTGGCCCGCCACGGCCTCAGCCTCGCTGATGTGGTGGCGGCGGCCGACGGCGCGCTTGACCGGCGCGGCAGCGGCTTCGTGCAGACCGGCACCCAGCAGCTCGCCTTGAGCACCGAAGGCCAGGCCCTAACGCGCCAGGCGCTTGCAGACCTCGTCGTGCAAGGGGCAGACGGCGAGGCGGTGCCCCTTGGCATGGTCGCCGAGGTCGCCGACGGCGCCGCGCCGCCTTTCAGCAAGGCCACCGTCGCCGCCACGCCGGGCGTGGTGGTGATGATTATCGGCCAGTTCGGCGCCAACACCCTTGCCGTAAGCCGCAGCATCGATGCCGCCCTGACCGAGCTCAAGCCCGTCTTCGCCGCCCAAGGCGTCGTGCTGCACGACGACCTGTTCCGCCCCGCCGGCTATATCGAACGCTCGCTGGAAGGCATATCGGAGCACCTGATGGTGGGGGCGGCGTTGGTGCTCGTGGTGCTTCTGCTGTTCCTCTTCAACATGCGCGCGGCGTTCATCTCGGCTATGGCCATCCCGATGTCGCTGGTGGCCGCCGTGCTGGTGCTGCTGCAGACCGGGGTTAACCTCAACATCATGGTGCTCGGCGGACTTGCCATCGCGCTTGGCGAGGTGGTGGACGACGCTATCATCGATACCGAGAACATCTTCCGACGCTTGCGCGAGAACCGCCGCAGCGCGGTGCCTTTGCCGACACGCCGCGTGGTCTTCAACGCCTCGATGGAGGTGCGCGGCTCAGTCGTCTATGCCTCATTCATTGTGGCGCTCGCCTTCGTTCCCCTGCTGTCGCTGTCGGGGGTCGCCGGGCGCATGTTCGAGCCCGTCGGCGTCACCTATATCCTTGCCATCATGGCTTCCCTGGTGGTGGCGCTGACGTTGACGCCGGCGCTTTGTGTGCTCTTGCTCGGCGAGCACAAGCGGGACCTAGCCGAGCCACCGTTGATGCGGCTGTTGCGGCCGGTCTACGGTGCCGCCCTGCGCCTTATCGCGCGCCACGATAAGCTAGTGATCGTCTCAGTCGCGATCATGCTGGTCGCAGGCATCGCCCTACTACCCTACCTCTCGAGCCGCTTCCTACCTGAGCTGCGCGAGGGCCACTACATGATCCATACCTCGGGCGTCCCTGGCACTTCGCTGGAGGAGAACATCCGACTTGGCAGCCAACTCACGCAGGCGGTGATAGCCATTCCCGGCGTGCGCGCCATGTCGCAATGGGCCGGGCGTGCCGAGCGCGGTGCCGATACTTTTGGCAGTCACTATTCGGAATACGAGGTCGATCTCGAGCGCCTCTCGGGTCGTGGTCAGCAGAAGGTGCTCGACTCAATCCGCAATGTTCTCGACCGCATACCTGGCATGGCAACGGAAGTGAACACCTTCCTCATCGAGCGTGTCGACGAGACCATCTCCGGCTATTCGGCGGCGGTAGTGGTAAATATCTTTGGCGCCGGGCTCGACCTGCTCGATCGCAAGGGCCAGGAGGTTGCGGCGTTGTTACGCGATGTGCCCGGCGCGGTCGATGTGCAGGTGCGCGCGCTGCACGGCGTACCGGTGCTCGCGGTTTCGCCGCTGTCCGACCGCCTGGCACTCTATGGCGCCCGTGCCGGGGACATCTATGATGTCCTGCATCTTGCCTATGAGGGTCGCCAGGTCGGCGTCATCCACGAGGGCGATCGCACAGTGCCTCTGGTGATCACGCTGCCACCCGCAGCGCGCGGACGTCCCGAGAGGCTGCCCGCGCTGCCGGTGCCGGGGCGCGACGGTCCGGTGGCGCTCGGTGCCGTCGCCGATATCGTCCAGGACAGTGGCCGCTACGCGATCCTGCACGAGGGTGGGCGGCGATTGCAGACCGTGACAGCCAATGTGCAGGGCGATGTCGACGGCTTCATGGCTGAGCTGCGCCAGCGCCTGCAAGGCGTGGCGCTACCGCTTGACAGCTATATCGAGATTGCCGGTTCTGCGGTGGCGCTCGCAGAATCGCGCCGCGAGCTGGTTCTGCACTCCGCGCTTGCCGGTTTTGGCGTGTTGCTGCTACTTTATCTCGCCCTCGGCCGCATCTGGAACGTCACGCTGGTCGTCAGCAATCTGCCGTTCTCGCTTGTTGGCGGTGTAGTCGCGGTGCTGGTCACCGGTGGCTCGCTATCACTTGGCTCCTTCGTCGGCTTCATTACGCTGTTCGGCATCACGCTGCGCAACTCCATCATGCTGGTTTCCCACTACCGACATCTGGTCGAGGAGGAGGGCTGTGACTGGTCGATGGATACTGCCATTCGCGGCGCCCAGGAGCGTCTGCCGTCGATTGTCATGACGGCGCTGGTGACCGCGCTTGCCATGCTGCCTATCGCCATCGGCAGCGACAATCCCGGGCGCGAGATCATGGGTCCAATGGCCAGTGTCATCATCGGTGGCATGGCCTCGTCGACGTTGTTGAACTTGCTGGTGCTGCCGGCGCTGATGGCGCGCTACGGCCGCTTCGAAAGGGCGTGAGATGAACCTTGTTTTCGCCTCCGCTATCGTACTCGCGAGTTGCTCATCGGTCTGCCAGAGAGCCTCGAGCCCGTAGCCTGGTGCACCGTGACGGTGGCGGTGCTGATGGGCATCTGGTGGGTGACCGAGGCACTTGTCGATCCTGGCTACAGCGCTCTTGCCGTCGGCGCAATTCTCGCTGCTCAGCATCGCCAATGCCAAGGCCGCTGCGGCAGCCTACGCGCATTCTTTGGTGTTCCTCTTCATGGGCAGCTTTCTAATTGCGTCGGCGATGCCGAAGTGGAACCTGCACCGGCGCATCGCGCTCTCGCTTGTCGGACTGTTCGCCAACCGGTTGCGCCGGTCAATCCGGCTTGCGTCTTGGTCGCAAAATATGCGCGTGGCTGGCAGCATACAGTGCGCTCTCGGCGTGGGTGGTGTCGGCGAGTGCGGGGCCTACCAATATGAGCGCGGTTCGGGTGATCTTGGCGGTGCGGACCTGGGCGTGGATATTAGCCAATGTGCCACGGATAACCTGCTCGTCGGGCCAACTTGCGCGGTAGACCACGGCGACAGGGCAGGCTTCGCCGTAGTGGGGCGCGAGCGCCCGCACGACGGCGCGCAGGTTGCGGATCGAAAGGTGAATGGCGAGAGTCGCGGCGGATTGCCCGAGCGTTTCGAGCTCTTCGCCCTTGGGCATTACCGAGGCTTTGCCGGCGGTGCGGGTGAGGATCACGGTCTGGCTCACGCCGGGCTTGGTTAACTCGCAGCCCAAGGTCGCGGCGGCGGCGGCGAAGGCGGGCACGCCGGGGGTGATGTCATAAGGAATGCTGAGGGCATCGAGGCGGCGCATTTGTTCGGCGATGGCGCCATAGAGCGAAGGGTCGCCAGAATGCACCCGCGCGACGTCAAGACCGGCTTCGTGCGCGGCCTGCATTTCCGCGACAATCTCGTCGAGGGTGAGTGGCGCGGTGTCCACCACGCGCGCGCTATCGGGAGCCACGGCCACCAAGTCAGTTGGCACAAGTGAGCCGGCATAGAGACAAACCGAGCAGGTAGCGATCAGATCGTGCCCGCGCACGGTGATAAGATCAGTAGCGCCGGGGCCGGCGCCGATAAAATGCACCGTCATGCGCGATCCCCATAGCCGCGCGGCGTATAAATCCAGGGCGCGGCAAAATCGCGGTCGAGTGTGCGCGTGCTCTGGGAGCCGACCATCACCAGAGTCATCATATCGACATCGTCGACCGAGAGTGCGGCAAGCGTCGTTGCTGTCACGGTTTCATCATCGCGGCCAAGACTGCGTGCCAGCAGCACCGGTGTATCAGGCGCGCGATGCTTGAGCAAAATTCCGCGCGCCTCGGCCAGACCCTGGCGCCGACGCTTGGAGACAGGATTGTAAAAGGCGACCACGAACCCCCCCCTTGCCGCCGCCTTGACGCGGCGTGCGATCACCTCCCATGGCGTCATCAAATCTGAAAGCGAGATGGCACAGAAGTCATGACCTAGCGGTGCGCCGGCACGGGCGGCGGCGGCTTGCAGAGCGGAGATACCTGGCGCCACTACGACCTCGACGGGTCGCCATTCCGGCTTGGCGCAACGCTCCAGGCGCTCGAAGACCAGCGACGCCATAGCGTAAATCCCGGCATCGCCCGAGCAGACCAGCGCCACGCGCTTCCCCGTAGCGGCAAGATCGAGCGCGGCATCGACGCGTGTCTCCTCCTCGCCCAGCGCATAGGCATGGCGCTCGCCCGCGGCCTGGCCGAGCAGGTCGAGATAGAGGCCATAACCCACCAGGTCCGTTGACTGGGCAATCAGCCGGCTCGCTTCGGGTGTGCGCCAGTCGGCCGTGCCGGGACCGATTCCGACCACAGCCAGGCGTCCGCGTGCGGCGCCGATGGCCGCGGCATCCAGTAGCCCGCTGGCACGCGCCAAGGCGCAAGTCACGCCGTCGCGCTTGCGCTTGGTAACGATGAGTGCGCCATCTCCTCCGACGCAGGCCAGCGCCGCGCCTTCGGCTACACCGTGGCAACCGACCTCGCGGAACACCGTCTCGGACGGTGCGCTTAGGCGCGGTGTCTCCTGCTCCAGGCGCGCCGCGGGGAAGACGCGCAACGGCACGTCGAGTTCCGCCGCGAGAGCGGTCAGGGTCGGCTCGTCAGCCTTGATGTCTAGAGTGGCCACACAGGCGACGGCGCCCGGCGCGATTCGGGCCTCGGTCAGAACCTCCACAGCCAAGGTGGTGGCGCTCTTGGCGCCGCGTTCGCAGCCGATACCGAGGGCGTAGGTTTGCGGGTGATAGACAAGCGTTGCGGCATCGCCCGCTGCCGCCTGAGCCGATATCAGGATATGCAAGTCTTCGCCGCTCGGCAGGTCTGGCAACCACGGCGCCTCGCCATCGACCGTCACCCCGGCACCAGCCAGCAGCGCCGCGGCAAAAGGCTTGACATGTTCGGGATTGGCGAGGCGCCAGCCAGGCGGCGGGTCGTCGAAGGCAGTGCCGAAGCGCGCCTCGCTCGCCGTGGTGATGGCGGCGTGCGCGCCGAGTGCTGCGGCGATCGTCTCGGCTAGGGTATTGGCACCACGGTGACCGCCAAGGAGTGGCACTACGGTACTTCCATCATCGGCGACAGCGAGCACTGGGGGCTCGGATGTCTTGTCGGTAAGCACGGGGGCGAGACAGCGGATCAGTACTCCTGCTGCGCAGATACCAATAATCGGTATACCTGCATCGAATACGGCGCGCAGGTGCTCACCGACATCAGAGAAAGTTGCCTCGGCATCGGTTCGTCTCTTAAATCCGTACAGAGTGGCACCGGGCAGTGCCGTAGAAACGCGTTCCGCGGTCGCCATTCCTGAGGCGCCTAGCACCACGATCGCAGGGTTCACCGCCAAGCCTCCCCACGCCGGTGCACCAGGATCATCGAGAAATAGGGCACTTTGTCGGGGTCGACGTTGGTCAATAGCAGGGCGCGCTCGTCGGCCATGGTCGCGCGCTCGATGTAGCGCGCCTGTGCCGTCAAGCCGAGATGGTCGAGCACTTGGCGTACCTTGGCGAAATGCCTGCTGAGCTTGACGATCGCAGCTGCCTCGACCACTGCCAGCCGTGCGGCTAGCGCGTCAGCCTTCAGCGGTGCCGGAATGACCGCAAGCACGTCGTTACGCGAGGTCAGCGGCACGCCGAGACGGCAGGCCGCGGCGGTCAGAGAGGAGACACCTGGCACCACCTCGACCGGGCAGTGGTCAGCCAGGCGGGCGAAGAGATACATGAACGAGCCGTAGAGAAATGGATCGCCTTCGCAGAGCACGGCGACATCCTTACCGCCGGCAACGATGTCCGCGATCTCCTCCGCCGCCTGATCATAGACCTCGTGCGCGGGAAAGCGCGAGGCCACCATGGGCACGCGGATGGCGATCTCGCGCTGGCCGGCGGGCAGGTGTGTGGCAACGATGGCGCGGGTCAGACTCTCGCCCGTCTCCGGCGCTGGAAAGGCGAGTACCGGTGAGGCCTGCAAGATGCGCAAGGCCTTCAAGGTCAGAAGCTCGGGATCGCCTGGCCCGACGCCTAGCCCGTAGACGGTTCCACTCATGGTTTCTCCGCAATCAACTGGGTGACGGGTCTGAGCGCGCGCCAGGCGACGCTGTCGCCCATGGGCTCGGCGCGGGAGACGACAAGGCGTACTAGACGTCCGCCCGTGCGCGTTTGCCATTCGAGGATACGGCTCTCGCCTGTCACGGTGACGGCGTTAGCGACCAGCCGTCCGCCGCTGCCCAAGGCCTGCCAGCAGACCCGCCAAGTCTCTTCGTTCGCTACGCCGCCGCCAAGGAAGATGGTATCGGGCTGCGTCAGCCCGGCTAGCGCCTCGGGCGCTGCCCCCTCCACGATGTCCAGTCCAGGAACGCCGAGAGCTTCGGCATTGGTAATGATGCGGGCGCAACGTGCCGCCTCGCGCTCGATGGCGATGGCTCTGCAGCGACGGTCGCTGCGTAGCCATTCTATGGCTATCGATCCTGCACCGGCGCCAACGTCCCACAATAGTTGTCCGGGCAAGGGAGCTAGCGCCGATAGTGTCACGGCGCGAACCTCGCGCTTGGTGAGCTGACCATCGCTCTCGAAGGTGTTATCTTCCAGGCCGGGTACGCGAGCGTGGGCGGGTCCTCCCAGGCAATCGACGGCAATGGTATTGAGATCGGCCGTCTCGTCCTGCCAAGTGGCGGCGGTTGCTTCGATGCGTTGCTCCTCTGGACCGCCCATGCGTTCGAGCACCATGATTCGACTTTCGCCATAGCCGCAGGCCACCAGATGTGCCGCGAGTTTAGCCGGCGTTGCGCCGTCATTGCTCAGGGCGAGCAGCTTCGCACTAGGATAGAGGCAGGCGTTGACCAGCGCCAAAGACCGCCCATGCAGACTGAGGCATTCGACGTCAGGTAGTGGCCAGCCAAGGCGGGCGCAGGCCAGCGAGAACGCGGAAGGCGCCGGGAATATGCGCATCTCGGCGATGGGGATGCGCGCCGCCAGTGTGGTGCCGATACCCCAGCACAGGGGATCGCCGCTTGCCAGTACGCAGATCGCCTCGCCGCGGCGGGTGACGATCTCGTTGACCCGATGGCCGAGCGGGCTCGACCAGGCTAGGCGCTCGCGACCATCGTCTGGTAGCATGGCCAGGTGACGTCCACCGCCAACTAAAACCGCCGCATTGTTAAGCGCCGCGCGTGCGGCCGGGCCAAGCCCTTCGGGACCATCCTCGCCAATGCCGACGACGCTGAGCCAGGGTGTCATGGGAGTCCAGCCACGGCGTTGACCGCCGCCGCCGCCATAGCGCTACCACCGCGTCGCCCGCGCAGCGTGAGATAAGGCACGTCGGTATGGGCGATCAACGCTTCTTTCGATTCCACGGCGCCGACGAAACCCACGGGAAAGGCGAGGATTGTTGCTGGGCGGGGTGCGCCGTCGGCCAATAGCTCGAGCAGGCGGAACAGGGCCGTCGGCGCATTGCCGATGGCGACCACGGCGTTGTCTAAGCGTGTGCCCCAGAGGTCGACGGCGGCAGCTGAACGTGTGGTGCCTTGCGCCTCGGCCTCGTCCAGGGTGCAGATGACCGCGTTCTCACCTGACAGGCGGCTGCGGATGATTCCGTCAGCGGTCATGCGACTGTCTGTCAAGATCGGGGCACCCTTCGCAAGCGCACGGCAGGCCGCTACGGCGGGGTCGCCCGCATGGGCGAGATCGGTCACGACATCGGTCATGCCGCAGGCGTGTACGATGCGCACCGCTACTTCGGCCAAGGCGGGTGGCAGACCGTCGAGCGGCGTCTCGGCGTGGATAATTGCGAAGGATCGGCGATAGATCTCCTCCGGGTCGCGCAGCCATGCGCCGAGCGCGCTCATTTCATGCTCTTCGGCCCCAGCGGATGTGCCGCATGGGGATACGGGTGATGGTGGTGAAACCCGTGATCGTGATCGTGACCTTGGGACTCTCCGGTACCGATGCCTTCCACATGATGGTGGTGGCTTTCCTGGCGTAGCCCCACCTCGTCCTCGAAGCCCAACATCTGCTCACGATACTTGCAGAGCTTACAGTTCATGACATTAGTTTCGTTGAGGATCTCGCGCACGCGCTCGGCGAAAGTGTCTAGCACCAGCGGGTGGTCGTTGAGATAGGGAGCCTTGAGGAACTCGATATCGGGATGTCGCTCCGCAACAACGCCGGTGTAGTGGTAGATGCGCTTCACTAAGATGCCGGTAAAGAGGAAATAGGGGAAGACGACGATACGTCGATAGCCGAGCCTGGCGACATGCTCCAGCCCCGGCTCAACGAGCGGAAAGGTAACGCCGGAATAGGCGGTCTCGCCCCAGCCCAAACCGAGGCCTTCCCAGATCAAGCGCATGACCTTGGCGATGTTGCTGTTGGCGTCCGGGTCCGAGGTGCCGCGCCCGACCACGACTAGTGCCGTGTCCTCGCGCGCGATATGATCACCGGCGGCGGCGAGAGCCTCCTCGACGCAGACCCCGGCGGCGCGAATTAGCTTCAGATTGATGCCGAGCTCGCGGCTATAATCGATGGTCAGCTCCGGGTGCTCGGCACCGTAGGCGCCCAGAACCGAGGGAATGTCGTTCTTTGCGTGGCCGGCGGCGAACAGCATGCCGGGCACGGCCAGAATGCGGGTATTGCCGCGTTCACGCAAAGCATCGAGGCCTTCCCGAATGATCGGTGTGGCGAACTCGAGAAAGCCCGAATCGACATCGTACTCCGGCAGGCGCTCGGCGATGCCGCGGGCGACGGCCGCGAACTCTTTTACCGCTTCATCGTCGCGGCTACCATGGCCACAGACCATGACGCCCGTGCTCATGACCAGACCCCGGCGTTGACCACGCCCGCAGCCCTCTTCATGCTCGCGCTATGTGGGCGCCGGGTCTTTCTGAATTCTCTCATGCGGCTCCTCCGCTGGTGCTGCTGCTGGCGCTGGCGCTGGATTGGCTGATTGGCGATCCGGCGCCAGTCTATTGCCGGATTCCGCATCCGGTGGTGATGATTGGGCATCTTATCACCGCCCTCGATATGCGTTTTAACCGTGGCTCGGCCTGGGTTGGTGCCGGTATGGCGGTCTTTGTCGTGGCGCTGTGTGCAGGCATCGGCTGGGCACTCGCCTGGGGCATGCGCACCTTCCCCGGCGGCTGGGCCGTGGAAGCGCTCGTCGCCAGCGCTCTGTTGGGCTATCGCGGCCTGCACGATGCCGCGCGGGCCGTGGCGCTTGGCCTGGAGGAAGACAACCTCGAGGCGGGGCGCGCGGCGGCAACCCATATTGTCGGGCGCGACCCGGACAGTCTCGACGAGGCGGGTGTGGCGCGTGCGGCGATCGAGTCTGTCGCCGAGAACCTGAGCGATGGCGTTGTAGCGCCGCTCTTCTGGTATGTGCTGCTCGGCCTGCCTGGCATGCTGGCCTATAAGGCTGTCAACACCCTCGACAGCATGATCGGCCATCGCACACCGCGCCACAAGGCCTTCGGGAGGTTTGCTGCGCGTCTTGACGATGCCGCGAACTGGCCGGCAGCGCGGATCACCGGCATCGTGCTCTGCCTGGTCGGCGGCGGTTGGCGCGTGATGTGGCGCGATGCTCGCAAAACAATCTCGCCCAATGCCGGCTGGCCAGAGGCTGCCATGGCAGGCGCACTCGGTGTGGCTCTGGCTGGTCCACGGACCTACGCTGGCAAGGGGGTAGACGCGCCCTGGCTCGGCGATGGTCGGCGCGAAGCAACCCCCGCTGATATTTATGGGGCGCTCAGGATCTACCGCCTGGTCGGCTTCGCGCTTGCCATTCTTCTCGGCTTGCTTGCTTTGCTGTGAGTCAGGTGGCACAGGCGACCTCCAATAGCCGATCCACCGCCAAATGGCCTTCCATGTGTGCCGCAAGAGCATCGAGGGTTTCGTCGATGACGGCCTCGTAGGCTACGCTGCTTGCCTCGCGGCGTTTGAGGGAATCGAGGAAGGCATGGCGAAAGCCATCATCGGCGAAGAGGCCATGCAAGTAGCAGCCGCGCACGCACCCGTCGGCTGAGACCGCGCCGTCAGGCCCGGCGTCGAGTTGCAGCATCGGCGCCGCGTCTACACTGCTGACTCCGACATGCATATGATAGCCTCGCACCGCCTCGCCGCTCGCCAGATCGGTTCCTTGAGTTTGGATGAGGGTTTTGGCGCCGGCCAGCGTGGTCTCGATCGCTAGCAGGCCGAGCCCTGCCGTCTCTCCCGGCTCACCTTCGATGCCGTTAGGATCGGCAAGTCGTTTGCCGAGCATCTGATAGCCACCACAAATTCCGAGCACGGCGCCGCCGCGCCGGTGGTGGGCGAGGATATCAATATCCCAGCCCTCGCGTCGCAGCGTCGCAAGATCGGAAAGTACCGCTTTCGAACCCGGCAGTAGGATCAAGTCGGCGGCGCCCGGAAGTGGTGTGCCGGTGTGAACCAGTTCGAGCGTGACATCGGGTTCGGCACGCAAGGGATCGAGGTCGTCGAAATTAGCTATATGCGGCAGCACCGGTGCGGCGATGCGTATGCCGCAGCCAGTGGTGCTGGGGCCGAGCGCTACGGCATCCTCCGCCGGCAGGCGCGCGGCATGGGCGAAGTGCGGTAGTACGCCGAAGCTCTCCAGCCCGGTACGCTCGGCGATCATCGCCAGGCCGCCGTCGAACAGCCGGATATCGCCACGAAATCGGTTGACGATGGTGCCGGCGAGACAGGCGCGGTCGGTGGCGTCGAGCAATTCCCAGGTGCCGACGAGCTGGGCGATGACGCCGCCGCGGTCGATATCGCCGATCAGCACCACGGGTACGCCGGCGGTCGTGGCAAAGCCCATATTGGCAATGTCGTTCGCGCGCAGGTTGACCTCGGCGGGACTGCCGGCACCTTCGACAACGATCAGCTCCGCTTCGTCACCGAGTCGCGCAAAGCTCTCCAGCACCGCGTCCAGCAAGCTCGGCTTGAGCGCCTGGTAGTCGGCGGCGCCGGCATTGCCGCGCACCTCGCCGCAGACGACGAGCTGGGCGCCGATATCTGACTGAGGCTTGAGTAGCACTGGGTTCATATACCGGCTCGGCACCACGCCGCAGGCACGCGCCTGCAAGGCCTGGGCGCGGCCGATCTCGCCGCCGTCAGCCGTGACTGCGGCATTGTTCGACATGTTCTGGGGCTTAAAGGGGCGCACGGCGATGCCTCGGCGCTGGGCGGCGCGGCATAGCCCCGCGGCCAGCAGCGATTTGCCGACATTCGAGCCTGTGCCCTGAAGCATGATCGTTGCTGTCAAAACTCGATGCCTTTCTGCGCCTTCACTCCGGCGCGGAAAGGATGCTTGATCTGGGTCATCTCAGTGACCAGATCGGCAGCTTCGATCAACTCGTCCTTGGCGTTGCGGCCGGTGACGACAACATGCAGCATCTCGGGTCTGTTGGAAAGGAATGCCACTACATCGTCGAGCGGGAGAGACTCGTAGCGCAGCACGATATTGAGCTCATCGAGCAGCACGAGATCGTAATTACCGCTCGAGATCATCTCTTTCGACGCCTCCCAGGCCTTCTTTGCGGCTGCAATATCGCGCTCGCGATCCTGAGTCTCCCAGGTGAAGCCTTCACCCATGGCGCGGATGGTCACGAGATCGGGGAAACGCTCAAGCACGCTGCGCTCGCCCGTCTCCCATTTACCCTTGACGAACTGCACGATGCCGACGTGCATGCCGTGGCCGAGCGCACGCATGACCAGGCCGAAGGCGGCGGTGGATTTTCCCTTGCCCTTCCCGGTATGGACGATCAGTAGGCCCTTCTCGATGGTCTTCGTGGCAAGCATCTTGTCGCGGGCGATCTTCTTCTTGTGCGCCTTATCGTTGGCGCGAGCAAAATCATTGTCAGTCATCTCGCAAGCTCCTCCAGGCGGCGACCCGTATCGTTGGCGCGCGGCTGCCACAGGCCACGCGATTGGGCTTCTAAAAGACGCTCTGCCATCTCGCGCGCGGCGGCGGGATTGGCATCAAGCAAAAAGTTGCGCACGTCGTCGTTCTCGAGATAGGCCTCGTAGACGGCATCAAAATGGTGGTCAGCCACGCTATGCGTTGTCGCCGCGAAGGCGAAAAGGTAATCGACCGTTGCAGCCATCTCGAAAGCACCCTTATAGCCATGGCGCATGACGCCAGCGATCCATTTCGGGTTGACCACGCGGGCGCGTACGACGCGTGCGATCTCCTCTTCGAGAGTACGGATACGTGGCGACTCGGGGCGTGAATGGTCGTTGTGGTAGACCGTAGGTGCCTGTCCGCTGAGGTGGTGTACGGCCGCGGCCAAGCCGCCCTCGAACTGATAGTAGTCGTCGGAATCGAGCAGGTCGTGCTCGCGGTTGTCCTGGTTCTGCACCACGCCCTCGACATTGCGCAATCGCGCCTCGAATAGGCCATGGCGCGCTTCCCCTTTGGCGCCGGCACCATAGGCGTAGCCACCCCAGGCAAGATAGGCGCGGGCGAGATCGGCGTCCGACTCCCAGCCCTTCTCGTCGATCAATGCCTGCAGGCCGGCGCCGTAGGCGCCAGGCTTGGACCCGAAGACGCGGTGGCCCGCACGCGCCTCCGCCTCCGCCTCGTCCAGTCCCTTGGCACGCAGATGGTCGCGCTCAGCGCGCGCGCGTGCAGCGAGCGGATTGTCACACTCCGGCTCATCGAGCGCTGCCACCGCCCGTACGGCGGAATCGAGCAGGTCGATCTGGGCAGGGAAGGCGTCGCGGAAGAAGCCTGAGATGCGAAATACCACATCGACCCGCGGGCGATCGAGAACACTCACGGGCAGGATCTCGAAGCCCGTGACACGTCGCGAGGCCGTGTCCCAGTTCGGTTGCACGCCGAGTAAGGCTAATGCCTGGGCGATATCGTCGCCACCAGTGCGCATGTTGGCGGTGCCCCAGGCGCTGATGGCGAGGCTTGTGGGCCAGGCGCCGTGGTCTTGGCGGAAGCGATCGAGCAACAGGCCGGCAGATTTCCAGCCCAACCGCCAGGCTGTCGGCGTCGGCACCATGCGGGTGTCGACGGAATAGAAGTTACGTCCCGTCGGCAAGACGTCGAGCCGTCCGCGCGTCGGTGCGCCTGAGGGGCCGGGGTTGACGAAACGCCCATCGAGCCCCGCGAGCAGAGCCGTGGTCTCGGCTTCACCGCTGGCCAGCACGGCTGGACGGATATCCCGCTCGAGGGACTCGAGCACCGCGCGGGTCTTGTGCCAACTTGTTTCAGGTGATCTCTCACCAGCGACTAGCGCCCGTGCTAGAGCTTCGAGACGCTCGACGGTGTCACCTTGGCTCCGCCATCGTCCATTGCCGAGCAGAGTAGGTTTCGGACCTGTCCAAGGCTCGGCCATGGCGCAATCTAGCGGATCGAAGTTGAAGTCAAGATCGGCGGCAAGCGCTCGGGTCAGCGAGGCCTCGCCCGGCGTTTCGCCGCGCGGCAGCCGCGTCAGCGCCACTAACAGGTCGGTGAGCTGGTCGCCCTCGGGGGTCCGGCCAAAGATGTGCAAACCGTCGCGGATCTGCATCTCCTTGAGCTCGCATAAATGGTTGTCGAGCTTGTTCAGTGCGGTCTCATCATCGTCGCCCACAAAGCCGCAGTCCTTATCGAGACCAAGCTGGCGGCTGAGATCGAGTATGTCGTCGCGCAGCAGCTCCAGGCGCCGCGGATCGATACCGGCGGCCTCGTAATACTCGTCCACCAAGCTTTCGAGGTCGGCAAGCGGGCCGTAGCTCTCGGCGCGGGTCAGCGGTGGCGTTAGATGATCGACGATAACGGCTTGCGCGCGGCGCTTGGCCTGAGTGCCTTCCCCGGGATCATTGACGATGAATGGATAGAGATGGGGCACAGGACCGAACGCCACTTCCGGAAAACATGCCTCGGACAGCGCCAAGGCCTTGCCCGGCAGCCATTCGAGATTACCGTGTTTGCCCAAGTCGATCACCGCATGGGCGGCGAAGTCCTTTCGCAACCAGGCATAGAAGGCGAGATAGCCGTGAGGCGGCACCAGCTCTGGGTCGTGATAGCTCGCCGCCGGATCGATGTTGTAGCCGCGCGCCGGTTGCAGGCACAGCGCCACGTTGCCGAGACGATGGGCGGGCAGAAGAAAAGCATCGCCGTTCATGAAGGGATCCGATTCCGCGTCACCCCAGCGTTTTGTCACTGCCGCTTGCACACTGTTCGGCAGGGTACTGAAGAATAACAAATAGTCAGACAAAGGATAGCTCACACCACCTATCTTGGTGGCCCGGTTAGCCGGGGCGTTGGTCGGGCCTTGTGCTAGACGGTTGATTAGGGCTCGCCCATCATCCGGTATGTTCTCAATGCGATAACCGGCTGCCGCCATCGCTTCCAACAGACCTTGTGCGCTGGGTGGCGTATCCAGTCCGACACCATTACCGAGGCGGCCGTCACGGGTAGGATAGTTGGCCAGAACCATGGCGACTCGACGCTCTGCCGCCGGTGTCCTTGCCAGGTTGCTCCAGGCCAATGCGAGGTCGGCGACGAATGCAATCCGGTCGCGTATAGGCGCGTGGGCACGCAGTGAGATCTCCGCCTCCTCGTCGTAGCGCGCTTCCGACTTAAACGAGATGGCGCGCGTGATGATGCGCCCGTCTACCTCCGGCAAAGCCACGTTCATGGCGATATCGCGCGCGGTAAGCCCGCTCGTTCCATCGTCCCACGCAGCCTTCGACCCGCCCGAGAGAATCGCTTGGAGCACTGGGACATCGCAACCGTCGAGCGGGCTCGTTGCCGGTGCGCCGGGTCGCGAGACGGCGAAGCCGGTGGCGTTGACGATCACGCGCGGCGGCGCCTCGCGGAGCAGCGCTTCGAGCGTTGCCGCTGACACAGGGTCTTTGAGGCTGGTGACGAAGACTGGCAGGGGATTGAGGCCGCGCTGGCCGAGTGCCGTGATCAGGGCATCGACGGGCGCCAGGTCGTCGGCCTGGGTCAGTGCGCGGTAGAAGATCAGTACCGCCTTCGGTGCCCCGCTGCGCCAATGGGGACGCAAGTCGTCCACGGTCGCGATGTTCTCGTCAGGCCAGTAGAGCCCGACGCGGGGCAGCGGCAAAGGCTCTATCCATGGGGTTGGCTGACCGATTAGCGTGGTGGCGTAGGCTAGGAGATTGCGGAAGTTCTCGGCTCCGCCGTGGACGAAATACTGCCACAGGCGATGCCATCTCGCTTCCGGCAAGGTGCAGAGCGCGGCAAGCTCCGCATCGGGCTGATCATCGCCCGGAAGCATGGCGAGCGGAATGCGGTGCTCGCGGCACGTGGCTGCGACTTGTTCCACTCCGTAGGCCCAGTAGCCGCTGCCCCCAAGCAGTCGCACAACCACGAGTTTGGCGCGGGCAATGATGTCCTCGACATAGATATCTACCGACATATTATGGCCGAGGCTCATGACGTTAGCGAGGCGCAGGCTGGGGCCTTCCGCGTCACGAGCACGCGCCAGGCCGGCCAGCTCATTGTCGGCCGCCGACAAGATGACAATGTCGCCCGCCGTCTGGCCGAGATCGACCGCCTCCTCGCCATCGAGGATGGTACCCGGTGTGGCCGCCAGAAGGTGCATGTCAGGCTCGAATCGCGGCGCTAATGGCGTCGCGGTCCATGCCTTGGGCGCCGATGACGACGAACTGGCCCTGGCGCACCTCGTCCGGCGTCCAGTCGCGGTCGTAATAATGCTGGAAGCGGTCGCCGACGCCCTGCACAACAAGGCGCATGTCGCGCCCGTCAACGGCGACAAAGCCCTTGATGCGATAAATGTCGTGCGCGGCGGCGATGATTCGCAGCCGGTCGGTCAGCGCTTGTGGCGAGATAACGGGGCCGAGCGCCACATGAAAGCTGTTGAAATCGTCGTGGTCGTGCTCGCCTTCGTCGTCGTGGTGGGAAGGGCGCGCATCAAGATCGTTCTCGGCCGCGGCGCCGATCCCGAACACCACCTGTGCTGGCACTATGGCACTGACGGCCGGTACGACCTTAACCGCACCGCCGCGCACGCCCGCCTCGACCTCGCCGCGCACCGCATGCAGGGTGGCATGGGCGACCAGATCGGTTTTGTTGAGGATCACCATATCGGCGCATGCGAGTTGGTCGGCGAACAGCTCGGCTAGCGGCGCGTCGTGGTCCAGCGTATCCACGTCGTCGGCGAAGCGCCCTTCCGCGACGGCGTGGCAATCGACCACCGCGACGACGCCGTCGACAGTGACGCGCGTGCGTACCTCGGGCCAGCCGAAGGCGCGTACCAGAGGCTTGGGCAAAGCGAGGCCGGAGGTCTCTATGATGATGTGCTCGGGCGGTTGGTCGCGCTCAAGCAGTGCGGTCATTGCCGGCAGGAAGTCGTCCACCACCGTGCAGCAAATGCAGCCGTTGGCGAGTTCGACTATATCATCCTCGCCGCAGGCCTCGCTGCCGCACTCGGCCAGCAACTCGCCGTCGACGCCAATGTCGCCGAATTCGTTGACGATAATCGCCAGGCGCTGGCCATTGGCGCTTTCCAGGAGATTGCGGATCAGGCTTGTCTTGCCGGCTCCGAGAAAGCCGGTGACGATCGTGGCGGGTATCTTAGCGTGGCGGCTCTGAGTCACACCTTCCCTCCGAAGATGACGGAATACGACGGGCCTGAGGAGGTTTCCTGGCTTCGGCTCAGCGGCTCGCGACGCCTTCCCGACACCGTCGTGCCAGTGGCCTGTCGCCGCAAGCCTAACCGTTTACAGTTGCGGGGGCAGCGCCGGACTGGTATCGCGGCAGCGACACGTTACCGGCTTCCCTCTTCTCAGAGCTCCGACCCTAACACGGCCGCTCAGGCCACGCCAAGCTCATCCCTGATGAGCGCGGCATCGGTGGCCAGCGCCTGCATCTTGGGGGCGGTAAGATCGCGCGACACCAGTACCATGCCGCAATCGGTGCAAGGCACGATCAACTCGGCCGGCACGCTCCTGACCGGCGGCGATGGCAAGACGTACCGCGTCGGGCTTGGCTCTGGTCAGCTCGTCCGAATCCTTGAGGCGCCACGGCGCCCAAAGTGACTGATAATGGGTCAGTCAAGAGGGTTTGGACCGGCTACCGCTTGGTGGCTGGCAATTGCATCGTCGCATAATGTCCGCCATGGCGACGGAGCACGAGGGCTTTCACGCATTGACTCTTCGGCCAAAGATAGGGAACACAGGCGCTTGTCCGCGCAGAACGAGAAGGTTGGAGAAAAAAATGAGCGAACGCATCCAGGCCCACGGCCTCGCTATAGACAAAGTGCTGTACGATTTCATCAATGACGAGGCCGTGCCTGGAACCGGGCTGGACGCGGATGCCGTGTGGGCCGGACTTGCGGCGATTCTGAGCGAATTCGGGCCGCGCAATCGCGAACTGCTGGCACGCCGTGACGAACTGCAGGCGCTGATAGACGCTTGGCACCGGGAGCGTCGCGAGCAGGGATTCGATACCGAAGAGTACAAGACCTTCCTTAGTAAAATCGGCTACTTGCTGCCCGAGGGCGAGCCTTTTGCCGCGACTACGGCCAATGTGGACGAGGAGATCGCTACGCTGGCCGGCCCGCAGTTGGTCGTGCCGGTGACCAATGCGCGCTATGCGCTCAATGCCGCCAATGCCCGCTGGGGCAGCCTTTACGATGCGCTTTACGGCACCGACGTGATCCCTGAGGGCGATGGCGCGACACGCGGCGGTGCCTACAACCCGGTGCGCGGCGAAAAGGTTATCGCCTATGCCCGTGCTTTTCTCGACCAGGTGGCGCCGCTGGAGCGCATCACTCATGCCGAGGCCACCGGCTATGAGGTCTTTGATGGACGGGTCTCGGTCAGCTTCGGCAGTGGTCGGGCCGCGGGCCTGATCGATCCAGGCCAGTTACTCGGCTATCAGGGCGACGAGGAAGCACCAAGCGTGCTTTTGTTCGAGAACAACGGCCTGCATGTGGAGGTGCATATCGACCGCGAGCATCCCGTCGGCAAGAACGACCTCGCCGGCATTTGTGATGTGGTCGTCGAATCGGCTATCACGACCATTGTCGATTGCGAGGATTCCGTCGCTGCGGTAGACGCGGAAGACAAGGTGCTAGTCTATCGTAACTGGCTCGGACTGATGAAGGGCGACCTTTCCGCGAGCTTTGACAAGGGCGGGCAAACGGTAGAGCGCAGCCTCGCCCCTGACCGACGATATCTCACGCCAGACTTCCAGGAGATGACACTGTCGGGCCGTAGTCTGCTGTTGGTGCGTAATGTCGGTCACCTGATGACAAATGGCGCGGTGCTCGATGGCGACGGCAACGAGGTGCCGGAAGGCATTCTCGATGCGCTATTCACCAGCCTTATCGCCATGCACGACCTCAAGAGTGAGGGCAAGTTCCGGAATAGCCGTGCGGGCTCGGTCTATATCGTCAAACCGAAGCAGCACGGCCCGGAAGAGGTTTCGTTTTCAAGCGAGCTGTTCGCCCGTGTGGAGGACGTGCTCGGCCTTGATCGCTGTACTCTCAAGATGGGCATCATGGACGAGGAGCGGCGCACCACGGTCAACCTCAAGGAATGCATCCGCGCCGCCCAGGACCGGGTCTGCTTCATCAACACGGGCTTTCTCGATCGCACGGGCGATGAAATCCACACTTCCATGGAAGCCGGCGCCATGATCCGCAAGGGCGACATGAAGGCCGCCGCCTGGATCCAGGCCTATGAGGACTGGAACGTCAATGCCGGACTCGAATGCGGGCTGCAGGGCAAGGCCCAAATCGGCAAGGGCATGTGGGCCATGCCCGACATGATGGCGGCTATGTTGGAGGCGAAGGTCGGCCACCCTCAGGCCGGTGCCTCGACCGCTTGGGTGCCCTCGCCGACGGCGGCGACTTTGCACGCCATCCACTACCACCAGGTCGACGTTGCCCTGCGCCAGGACGAACTCAAAGGCCGTGCGCGCGCTAGCCTCGACGATATTCTCTCGGTGCCGCTTGCCGAAGGCCTCAACTGGTCCGAGGAAGAGGTACGTGAGGAGCTTGATAATAATGCGCAAGGCATCCTCGGCTATATGGTGCGTTGGGTCGACCAGGGTATAGGCTGTTCTAAGGTACCGGACATCAACGGCATCGGGCTAATGGAGGATCGCGCCACCCTGCGCATCTCGAGTCAGCACATCGCCAACTGGCTGCGCCATGGCGTCTGCACTGAGAAACAAGTGGACGAGACGCTTCAGCGTATGGCGGCCGTGGTCGATGGGCAGAACGCGGGCGATCCCCTTTACCAACCGATGGCGCCCGACTTCGCTGCCAGCGTCGCTTTTCAGGCTGCCCGCGACCTCGTCTTTGAGGGCGTTGCTCAGCCGAGTGGTTATACCGAGCCAATCCTGCACGCGCGCCGCGTCGAGGCTAAAGCCAAGCTCGTCTCATAACGGGAGATCCCGCCATGCCACGCCTGCCGACGCTCAGCCTGGACGGGATGACCGACGCCCAGCGCGCAGTGTACGACACTATCAGCACTGGGCCGCGGGGCTCGGGTGCGCGTGGGCCCTTCAATGCCTGGTTGCAAAGCCCTGATTTTGCGAATCGCGCCCAGCATCTCGGCGTCTTTTTACGCTTTGGTGCCTCGTTCTCTGCGCGCCTGAAAGAGCTCGCTATCCTCACCGTGGCACGCCATTGGACGGCTCAATTCGAATGGTACGCTCATAAGAAGCTTGCGATCGATAACGGCTTGACAATCGATGTTATCAATGCCGTGGAAACGCGCAACCGCCCTGACTTTGTCAATGACGACGAGGCCGCAGTCTATGACTTCTCCGTCGAGCTGCACGCGACCCACGGGATTAGCGATGACACCTATGCAAATGCCGAGAAGCACCTGGGCGCGGCTGGTGTAGTCGAGCTCGTGGGCTTGCTCGGCTACTACACACTCGTCTCGATGACGCTCAACGTCTTCGAGGTGCCTCTGCCCGAGGGCGAGCCTCTGCCCCTTAATCCTTAACAAGGAGCAGGACATGCTGCCGACGGGAATGTGTTTCACAACAGCGTGTGCGAGTTCGCTGACCGTGGGCTGCCACGCCATGTACCGCTGCTGCGATTCCGCTGTTGGTCGGGCGCGGCCGGGCCAATCTCGATGTCTTCTTCGACAAGTTTTGTGCCAGACGCGCCGACCGCCAGTTTAACGTCGGCCCGCACTATACGGTGGCAGATATTTTCGCCCTTTGCGTGGTCGACTTCGCTGCCTTTGTGGACATTTTTATCCCGGAGCGCTGCACCAACCTCAAGCGCCGGCAGGCGGATATCTAGACTCAGCCCAGGACAGCAGCATTGTTGCTGCGGAGCGAAGCTTAGCGCCTAAGGCCGACTGGCCGTCACGTTGAGGTCGGTGACCAGGCCGTTGGCGAGGGAATAGACCCAGCCGTGCACATGCAGGTCTTGGCTTCGCGCCCAAGCCTCCTGCACGAAGATGTCGGAAGCAACGTTTCTGACCTGGCACATAACGTTGAGTTCGCACAATCGATTCAGGCGAGCATGTAGGTTGGCGATGGCATCGAGCTCGTCGCGGTGTGCCTCGTTGATCTCGCGGATCGGATGCAGCCAGTGGTCCACTAAGCCGCGCCGCTTGCCGTCGACTGCCGCAGCCACGCCCCCACAGCCGTAATGACCGACGACCATAATGTGTTTGACCTTTAGCACTTCAACAGCGAACTGCAGCACGGAGAGATAGTTGGCGTCCTGCGGCGGGGCTAGATTTGCGACATTGCGGTGCACGAACAGCTCGCCCGGATCGAGGCCGACGATCTCGTTCGCCGGCACGCGGCTGTCGGCACAGCCGATCCAGAGGTATTCCGGCGCCTGCTGACGCTCGAGCCTTTTGAAGACGTTGGCATCGGCCGAGACCATGCGCTCGGCCCAGGCGCGATTGTTGGCCTTCAACTGGGTCAACATAGGTCTTTGTCGCTGGGCCACGAGATCAATCGTAGAGCACTGCGCAACGCACCTCGAGGCTCCAGCGGTCCGGCGCGTCGGGCGCTGTGGCCGGATCCTCAAAGGCGCTGTGAAAGCTGAAGGTGCAAGGCGCGTCAGGGTCGATCTCATCCGCTGTGGCGCCGTTCGAGCGGGCCAGTGCGCCACGCGAATCCCACTGCTTGATGAGCAGCGCCTCGTTGCGAGTTAGGCCGGGATAGGTGTACCAGCGGTGCTCGTCCGCATGCTTGGCGAAGTAGTTCTCACCGATACGGTCGCTGTAGTGGATCTCGAAGACCACCAACTCCTCGGGGCGCACGGTCGCCGCGTCGCACAGCGCCATGGGGTCGGTGGCGACGGGCTCGTGGGCGATGTTGCGCCAGAGGTTTATGATGGCGAAGCGCCCGCGTTCTAGTGCGCGCTCGACCGCTGCTGCTTCGAGCAGGGTCTCTCCGTCGGCCAAATACTTCCGCAGCGTGTCGTTGGCGCTCGGCGGGCGCGTCAAGTCGCGCAGGCGCTGCGGCGCGCTGGTCAGCGTATAGTCGCCGTGCACCACATGGGCCGGGCCCTGCACCTGCTGGCCATCCTTGATGCGGCGCTTGCTCTGTTTGCCAACGGCCGAGCGCACATTGTGGTCAAAGGCCACTGCGTGGCTCGCGCCGCTCGCCTCGCGCACGATCTCGGCGCAATGGGGGTAATAGGCGCGCACCACCTGGTCTTGGTCGAAGAAGTCGATGTCCGGGTCGGGCAGAGGGCATGTCAGGGCCTCGTAGCCGTTGTGATCCAGCGTGCACCGCTCCGCGCCCTCCAGCTGCAGAGCGTCGTGCACCGGCATCTGCCGCGTCTCCAGATCAACTCCTTCCCAGCCCCCATCGCTGCCGTCCCGGTCGCGGTGTGTCAGCACCTTGCCGTTGCGATGGAGCGAGGGCTCCACGAAGGTGTCCATGTAGCGGAACGAGCCGATGCGGACGTGCTTTGCTGCCGAGCCCATGGGCTACCTCCTCTCACTCAGACGTGGCGCCAACACTAGTGCGCTTCCGCGCAGGCGTACAGAGCGCTAAGCACCCGCCGTCTTCAGTGTCGGCCTTGGTTGATTGGTGGGGACGGGACGATTGTGCCATGGATGCGGCAGCATGGCCGGATCGGGCAGCATCCCCACCTAGTCGGCGTGGTCCTAGTAAAAGGCGAGGATAACGCCGATCCAGCCATGATGCCAGATCAGCACAGCGCCGGCAGCACCAACAGGCATGCCGATGGTGGTGATCCCCCGGCGCCCGCGAGCGCGCCTTGCTCGGGCTCTTCTCGAAGTCGTCCAGCTGCCAGGATATCTCGGGGCCGTAACAGGTGTTGAGCCCTTTGATGCGCGGATTGCTCTCGCCGAAGAAGGTTTGCTTGGTCCCGGCCTCTCAAGCACTCTAGACTTCCCTCATGGATGAGGGGGCTAGCACAAGCGTCACGCACGGTCTGCCATCGCGCCAGCTCGGCATTGAGGCGGGTGGCAGACGGTTGAACGCCGTTTGGCTCGGGCCCGGGCCTGATGAGGCACCGACCCTGGTCTTTCTACACGAAGGCCTGGGCAGCATCGGTCAGTGGCAGGACTTTCCGGCGGCGCTGGCCGCCGCCAGCGGCTGTGGCGCGTTGGTCTACGACCGCTATGGCTATGGCGGCTCAGAACCGCTGCCGCCGCCCTATCGTCGTGAGCTAGATTTTATGCACAAAGAGGGTCGCTGCGCGCTGCCCGAGGTGCTCGACCGTACCGACGTGAAAGAGGCGGTTCTCATTGGCCATTCGGACGGCGCGTCGATCGCGCTGCTCGCGGCATCGACGCCGGATTTGCGCATCCGCGGCGTGGTCAGCGAGGCGGCGCATGTCTTTGTCGAGGCGGCTTCCATCGAGAGCATCGAAGCGGCCGTCGCGGCATATCGTACGGGCGACCTGCGCGAGCATCTGGCGCGCTACCACGGCAATACAGTGGACAGCGCCTTTCGCGGCTGGGCCAATGCCTGGCTCGATCCGGATTTCGAGGCCTTCCATATCGAGGGCTATCTGCGCGCCGTGACCTGTCCCGTGCTGGCGCTGCAGGGTAGCGAGGACGCCTACGGCACGCCGGCTCAGCTTGAGGCCATCGCAGCGGCGGTTAGCGGGCCGGTCAGGACCATGCTTCTCCCCGATTGTGGCCATTCGCTCCACAAGGACGCCCGCGAGGCCGTGATGTTGGCGGCCGGAGACCTGATCCGCGTGGCCCTGGAGCGATAAAGAAAGCTGCTACCGACGGTTCGGCTCAGTTGCCTTGTAGGCGCTCTAAGGCACGGCGGTCGGCCTTGCTCGGGCGGCCGCTGCCACGTGAGCGTGTCGGCGCTGTCGTCGGTTGCTCGACGATAGAATTGGAGAGGTCTTTGTACAGGGTCTGCGCTTCCGCCGCCGGACCGCGGCGGCTACCGAGCGTTGTGATACGCACGACGCGGATCCTTCGGCCCAGCGGAAAGGTCAGCACGTCGCCGACGCGTACTTGCGCGCTCGCCTTGTTCACTGGGCGGCGGTTGACGCGCACGCGCCCACCGGCGCAGAGCTTGCTCGCTAGACTGCGCGATTTGAGAAAGCGCGCATACCAAAACCACTTGTCGAGGCGCAGGCTGTCGCTCATCGGCCGCTCCGCTTGAGCGTGTCGAGCACGGCAAAAGGCGAGGCGGTTGACGTGCGGGTCTGGCGCCGTGGCTTGCGCCGCCGCGCCGCACGCCGCGGCTGCGGCGTTACATACACGATGCCGTCTTCCGTCTCCTCGCGGCGATAGCCGAGCGCCTGCGCCACGCCTTCGAAATTCGTAGCGGTGCAGCCGGCGATGTTGAGCAGCGCGGCGTCGGGTGCGACCGGCCCCCGGCGGGCGCGGCGGCGCAGTTCGGCCGCGAAGCGCTCGAACATGTCGACACGGATCAGCAGCGGGCCAACCTGGCGGTAGCCCGTGGCCGCGACGAAGCCCTCGGACAGGGCCGGGTCGACGGCGAGCGAGACGCGGCCGTCCGGTGCCTTCGGCGGCAACGCGCCGTTGGCGACACACCACAGCAGCCCGCGCAGGGCTATCGGCTTGGGCTTGAGCAGGGCCGCCAGAAACACCGTATCGCGTCCGAGGCGAATGCCGAGTGCCGCCAGTGACTTGCGGTCTGAGCTTTCAAGCGCGTCGATCTGCTGGCTCACCGCTTGGCGGACGACGCAGCCTAAGCCCTCGGCCAGCTGAAAGACGAGACCGCGCGCAGCGCCGACAAGGTCGGCCTCGCGGGCTCGCCATAACGGTGCCAACCCCTCGGCGATATGGCCCGCCAGCCAGGTTGAAAGTCTTTGCTCCACACGCCGCCGCGAGGCATCTTCTACGAGATCACCGACCAGCAACTTCAGACCAGGGGATAAGCTTTGCGCGCCACGTGCGAGTCGCGCCACGGGCGAGTCGCGCCAGCTCACGGTGCCGTCGGTGGCAAGCGTGAACGCCTCGTCCTCGTCCGAGACCAGGCTGCCGGCGCGCTTGCGGATCTCCGGTGCCAGTGCGCTGCGCACGGCAGCGCGCAGGGCGCGACCCTCGCGCCATGTCTCGGCATCGTCGGGCACCAGATCGAAGCCTAACAATCGGCCGACATACTCACCTTCCACCACCACCTCGCCGCTACGCGTGATGGCCGCGATAAGACTCCCGCTCTCGCGCATGCGCCGCGTCAGTCGGGTCGTCTTCCGATCCACGAAACGCTGGGTCAGACGCTCGTGTAGGGCGTCGCTGAGTTTGTCCTCGATGGCGCGGGCGCGCTCGCGTAAGGCGCGCGGATCGGCCACCCAGCGTGGACGCTGGGCGATGTAGTTCCAAGTGCGCACATGGGCGATGCGCGTCGCTAGGCCGTCGATATCGCCTTCGCTGCGGTCAAGCTGGTCGACCATGCGCTCGACCCAGGCTTTCGGTAGCAGACCCTCACCACTCATTAGGTGGCGGAATATTGTCGCCAGCAGCTGGAAATGCGCGTCCGCCATGGTCTTGCGGAAGTCGGGAATGCGGCAGACATCCCAGAGCAGCGACACGGCATCATGGCCACTGGCCATGGCGGCGATATCAGGCAAGGCCGCGAGCGCGCGCAGCGAAGCCACATCTTCGGTCTCGCGTGGGCGCATCAGCTCGCGCACAGGCGGCGGCGCCTCGAGGCTGCGAAGGAGTGCGGGAAGCGAGGAAAGGTCAAGGTCAGCATTGCGCCAGAACAAAGTGCGCACAGGCTTGAATAGATGGTCCTCGACGGCGCTCACCACTTCCGGCTCGAAGGCCGGCGCGTTCAGCGTGGTGCCGAAAGTGCCGTGGCGGGTATGGCGGCCGGCGCGCCCAGCAATTTGCGCCACTTCTGCGGGGCTGAGCTCGCGTGCCTCGCGGCCGTCGTACTTGCTTGCGCCGGCGAAGGCGACGTGATCGAGCGCTAGGTTGAGCCCCATGCCAATGGCATCGGTGGCGACCAGATAATCGACTTCGCCGGCTTGGTAGAGCGCCACCTGAGCGTTGCGCGTGCGTGGGCTGAGGGCCCCCATGACGACGGCAGCGCCGCCGCGGAAGCGGCGCAGCAACTCGGCGATGCGATAGACCTCGGAGACCGAGAAGGCGACCACGGCGCTGCGCCGGGGGAGGCGCATGATCTTGTGCGCGCCGGTGTGGCTCAGCGTCGAGAAGCGTGGTCGGTTGATGAACTCGAGGCCCGACACTAGGCGCGAGAGCAGCGGTGCCATAGTGCCGGCACCGAGGAACATGGTCTCCGAGAGCCCGCGTGCGCGCAGTATGCGGTCGGTGAAGACGTGACCGCGCTCAGGGTCGGCGGCGAGTTGGATCTCGTCGACGGCGAGGAACTCAACGCGCTGATCGAGCGGCATCGATTCGACAGTGCAGACCCAATAGTGCGGGCGCTCGGGCACGACCCGCTCCTCACCCGTGATCAGCGCCACCTGACCGCTGCCCCGTACCGCCACCGTGCGGTCGTAGATCTCTCGCGCCAAGAGGCGCAGCGGACAGCCGATCATGCCTGTACGGTGGCCGAGCATGCGCTCGACCGCGAGATGGGTCTTGCCGGTATTGGTGGGGCCTAGGACGGCCGTCAGCCGGCCGCTCGCGTTGTCCCCGTAAGGTCCGCCATGGGCGCGTCGCATCGTGCGCCTAGGGTTCCCGATGCGCCGGCCCGAATCAAGAGCTTAAATACGCTCGGAAAGCCAGATGGCGAGGCGCGTGCCGGCGCGCACGCTGCGGTCGAGTAGGGCGTGCCCGGGCGCCTCTTCGGCGCCGTGCGCGAGGCCCGTGTCGCGATGCTCGAGCTCATCGTCGCGGAACTTTGTCACCTTTTCGCGCAAGTCCGCCTCGTCGTCGCCCAGGGCATTGATCTGGTTCTGGTAATGCGCCTCGATGGTGTCCTCCACCGCCACCGTGCAGGCCATAGCTGCGCGGGTACCGAGTAATGCGCTAGCCGCGCCAAGGGCGAATCCTGCGACATGCCAGACCGGCGACAACACCGTGGGCCGAACTTGGCGCTCGGCCAGCAATTGGTCCATGGCCGCCAGATGCTCGTGCTCCTGCTCGGCCATGCGCCTTATGATGGGGCCGGCGATGGTGTGACCGAGCACCGCGAGCTGGCCGTCATAGATGCGCTTGGCGCCCTGCTCACCGGCATGGTCGACGCGCAGCATGCGCGCCACCAGTGCCGCGCGGTCCAGATCGCCCGGCAGGCGCTTCTCCGCCGTCTCGCTCATGCCCGTCGCCACGATAGCAGTGTGGCTATGCCGGCCAGCGCCAGGCCGGTCGCCACGAGGAAGTTCCAGCCTGCCATCGATATGCCAAGCAGCGACCAGGTAACATCGTCGCAGCGCACGGCGGGCGCCGTCAGGACAGCTTCGCGCAGGGCATCGATATCGTCGATGTCAACATCGCCGCCGACGCAGGATTCAGTTCCCATCCACCAGCCCTCCTCGACGCCTACATGAAAGGCCGCGATGCTGGCGTCGACGGCGAAGAGCAGCGCGCAGGCCGCAGCTAGCAGCATGGCCTGCGCGCTGGGGGCGCCGGCCCGGCGCAGCAACAGCGCGCCGAGAATGCCGACAACGACCACGATGGCATAGGGATAGCGCTGATAGAGACAGAGCCGGCAGGGAAACAGGTCGAGGACGAACTGGAAAAAGAAGGCAACGAGCAGCATCATTGCACTGGCCGCGGCGGCGGCCGCGAGCGCCAGCCACGGGGTTGCCGCCACAGTCGTCACGGACCGGATCGAAAGCTGTACCACAGCCGCCCTTTATCATGCCCCGGACCGCGGCGCACTAATTGCGGACACAGTAGGATTCAGAACCATAGCTTGATGGCTAGGAAGCCGCCGAACAGACCAACCACGAAAACGATCGTCAGCAGGCCGAGATTGCGCTCGATGAAGCCGCGGATGGGCTCACCGAACCAATAGAGCAGCCCGGCGACCGCATAGAACCGCAAGCCCCGTGCCAGCAACGATGCAATCGTGAAGGTCAGCAGGTTGAGCTCGGTGAAGCCGCTGGCAATGGTGATCACCTTGTAGGGGAAGGGGGTAATGCCAAAGGTGAAGACAAGCCAGGCGCCCCACTCGTTATAGGCCTCGGCGAAGCGCGCCATCTTGTGTTCGTAGCCGTAGAAGTTGACCAGTGGTGCGCCGAGCGCTTCCCAGAGCAGTGCGCCGATGGCATAACCGGCAAGCCCGCCCAGCACCGAGGCGATGGTGCAGACGCCGGCAATGACAAAGGCACGGCGGCGGTCGGCCAGGATCATTGGAATTAGCATCACGTCCGGCGGGATCGGGAAGATCGAGCTTTCAATGAAGGAGATCCCGGCCAGCCACCGCATTGCACCGCGCCGGCCGGCAAGGTCCATGACGGAAGTATAAAGGCGGGTCAGCACAGGGCGGTCTCGATAAAGGCGCGAACATCGTCGAGGTGTGGCGCGACAGGAACTGCGTCCGGCAACCCGGGCAACTCGGCAGCGTTGGTCATATGGGCCACGATTGGCCGGCCGTAGGCAAGCGCCAATTTCACCTCGCTGAGGGTGCCGGCACCGCCCGGCAGGGCCACCACGGCTTCGGCACTGAGGATGTTGATGTGGCTGCGCGACAGCGCCTCCTCGCCGTCGTCACCCCGCGCCGGCAGGTGGGTGTGGATGGCGATCTCGATCCAGGGGTTGGGATAGCCTGTCGGGGCGTCTTGTGGCGGGTCCGCTGCGGCTGGTAGGACGCCGATGACCGATCCGGCGCGGCCCTCGGTTTCGGCGAAGGCGCGTGAGACGCTTGCCATCACACCACCACCGCCGCCCGTCAACAGGTGGTAGCCCGCCGTGGCCAGCCAGGCGCCTAGTGCCTGGGCGCGTGCCGCATGGGGCTCGCTGCCTGAGCCCATCACACCGACCACCTTATGACGCTCGATGTCAGCGATCGAGCTAGCCGCCAAGGCTCGGCAACGAGATAGTGCGCATGGGTCTCTCCCTAGTGGTCCAAACTTGACATATGGTACCCATAGGATCGCGTCTGGCGCCGCCCCGCCATCCTATGGGTACCATATGTCAAGTTCGAGCCACTAGGGTCTGTCCGATGGCCTTTGGTCTTATGCTGCGGGGCAATCAGGTTATTGGTGACCATAGCTACGATAGGCTATTCGGCCTCGCGAGCTAGGCCCGCGGTGTCGATCCTTAGGGCTACCGCGCCTAGTTCACGTCCCTGTTGCAGTTGGCGAGTTCGCTCAAGCGGTCATAGCGCTCTACGGGCCGTACCATGGTTGCAATGGCACGGCCCACTCAGTGTTACGCATTATCGCCCCGCGCGAGCTTGATCTCGGTCATCGAGGCTTGTGCCAACAGGCGTGCATCGTTGGCGATGGTGACAAAATTAAAGCCCTTCTCGATCTTGTCACGGGCCGAGGCGCCCGAGGGGCAATGGATGCCGGCGCCGAGGCCTCGATCGCGTGCCACCTTGACGATGGTTTCGACCGCCTTCACCACATTTGGCGCTGTCGGCTCCGGGTTGGGCGGGTTGCCGAGGCTGATGGCGAGATCGTTGGGTCCGACATAGATGCCGTCGAGGCCGTCGACGGCCAGAATCTCGTCGAGATTGGCGACTGCTTGCTCGGTTTCTATCATGGCCATGGTGGTGATGGTGGAGTTGGCCTCGGCCGCGTAGTCCGAGCCGCCGTAGAGTAGGCCACGAGCGGGACCGAAGCTGCGATAGCCGGTCGGCGCATAGCGGCAGGCGCCGACGAAACGCTTGCATTCCTCGACGGTGTTAATCATTGGGCAGATGATACCGTAGGCGCCGGCATCGAGCAGCTTCATAATCGCCGCCGGGTCGTTCCACGGCACGCGCGCGAACGGTGTCGGCGCATAGGCCGACATGGCGCCGAACATGGCCACTGCGTCGGGAAAGTCGACCATGCCGTGCTGGGTATCCACGGTCACGCTGTCATAGGGCGTGTTGGCCATGGTCTCCGCGCTGAAGGTGTTGGGGATCGCCAGCCAGCCGTTGACCACGGCACCGCCACCGGCCCAGATCGACTGAACCCGGTTTTCGCGCATATCACGTCCGCTCCCTAATCCAGCGAGATCTTGCCGGGAATCTCGGTTTCTAGCGCTACGTCGCCGATGCTAACGCGCGCCGTGATCGCCAATGTCTCGTTGCCCTGCAAACGCCCGTCTGCAATCGCCTGGCGCACCGTCTGCTCGATCTCCCGCTGGCTGGTGACACCGACGGTCTTGAGAAACTTGCGGATGCTCATGTTGAAAGTGTCTTCGTTCATCTCCGCCTCCTTATCTGGCTTGGAGGGAAATGTCCAAGGTGATAAGTCCCCACGCAAGGGAGAATTGCTTATCGTGACGAACCGACTCAGCGCAAAGGATCTCGCCTGCTGGCGGGGAGAGAGGCTGGTGTTCGCCGGCCTTGGCTTCTCGCTCGGGTCGGGTGAGGCGCTGGTGCTGCGCGGGCCGAACGGCAGTGGCAAGTCGAGTCTGCTGCGCCTTCTCGCGGGCTTGCTGCGGCGCGAGGCGGGAACGCTGACATGGAACGGCGAGGATGTGGACGACGATCGCGAGGCTTGGCGCGTCGTCTTCGCCTTCGCCGGCCATGCGGACGCCGTAAAGCCGCTGCTCACGGTGCGCGAGAACATCTCCTTCTGGGCCGAGATAGCGGGCGCTGGTACGGCGCGTGTGTCGGATGCGTTGGCGCGCTTCGCCATCGCCCCGCTGGCGGAGGTGCCGGCACGCTTTCTCTCTGCCGGACAAAGGCGGCGTACCGGACTTGCGCGCCTGGTCGCCGCGCCGCGCACGCTGTGGCTGCTTGACGAACCGAGCGTTGGACTTGATGCTGACGCCACCGAGAGCTTTGCTGCGCTGATGGCCGAGCACCGCGCCGGCGGCGGTATGATCATCGCTGCCACCCATATCGAGCTCGGTCTCGATGACGCGACCAACTTGGTGCTGGGATGAGCGCTATATTCTCCCTCATCCGCCGCGACCTGGCGCTTGCCTGGCGGCGTGCCAGCGAGATAGTCGCAGTACTGATCTTTTTTGTGCTGGCCATCGTGCTATTCCCCCTCGGCGTCGGTCCCGATCTCGCCGTGCTCTCTCGCATCGCCGCCGGCACTATCTGGGTCGCTGCCCTGCTCGCCGCCATGCTCTCGCTCGACCGGCTTTTTCTGCCCGATCACGACGACGGCAGTCTCGACCTGCTGATGGCCTCACCCCTGTCGCTGGAAGCCATAGTGCTGGCCAAATGCTGTGCTCACTGGCTCGTCACCGGCCTACCACTGATCGTTTGCGCGCCCGTTCTCGCAATTTTGATGAACTTGCCCTGGGAGGGCTTCGCGACGCTCGTACTCGCCATGGCGCTTGGCACGCCGACACTGAGCCTGGTGGGGGCCATCGGCGCAGCACTCACAGTCGGCGTGCGCCGCGGCGGCACATTGGTACCGCTGCTGGTCTTACCGTTGGTCATCCCCGTGCTGATATTCGGGGTGGGCGCGGTCGACGGCGCCGTCGCCGGTGCTTCGGTCTCGGGTCAGCTCATGATTCTCGCCGCGGCGCTGCTGGTTGCCTTGGTGCTGGCGCCCTTTGCCGCTGCCGCCGGCTTGCGGTTGGCAGCGGAATAGCGATAGGAAAGCGCATGGCCTCGATCCTCCACAGGTTCGCCAATCCCGCACGTTTTATGAGGTTATCAGCAATTCTCCTACCCTGGGCCGTGGGCATTACGCTGCTGACCCTGGTGGCGGGGATCTATCTCGCCCTGTTTGCCTCGCCCGCTGACTACCAGCAGGGCGAGACGGTACGCATCATGTATGTGCATGTGCCTGCGGCTTGGATGGCGCTGTTCGTCTATGGGGTGATGGCGGCGGCGAGCGCTGTCGGGTTGATCTGGCGCCACCCGCTGGCCGATATGGCGGCCCGCGTCGCCTCACCGATCGGAGCCGGCTTCACCTTCGTCGCGCTGGTCACGGGCTCGCTTTGGGGCCAACCCATGTGGGGCACCTGGTGGGTCTGGGACGCGCGCCTGACATCGGTCTTGATCCTCTTCTTCCTCTATCTCGGTCATATGGCCCTGGCGGATGCGTTCGACGACGCCACCAAGGGCGCGCGGGCGGCAGCCATCCTGGCACTGGTCGGGGTCATCAACCTGCCGATCATCCATTTCTCGGTCGATTGGTGGAACACGCTGCACCAGCCGGCCAGTGTTGTGCGCGGCGGCGGTCCCTCAATCGCCGCCGAGATGATGTGGCCACTGATGACTATGGCCTTGGCCTTCAAGACCTATTTTGTCACGGTGCTGCTGCTCGGCATGCGCGCCGAGGTGACAGCGGCTAAATTACGTGCCCTGCGCCGCACCCAAGTGGCCGCGGCAACCACGGTGGCGGCAGTGTAATGAGCGAGTTTTTCGACATGGGCGGTTTTGCCCGTTTCGTCTGGCCCGCCTATGGCGTCGCGTCGATGGTGCTTGGCGCGCTGGCCTGGCGCGCTATTGCTCGGGCCAAGCGTACGAAAACCGAGCTGGCGGCCTTGCGGGCTGAGTTGGGCAAAGAAGATGACGCGTAAGCGCCGCCGCTTGATGGTGGTGCTGGTTGGATTGCTGGCGCTCGGTGCCGCGGTGGCGCTGGTGCTGAGCGCCTTCGAGGACAATATCGTCTTTTTCTTCAGCCCCTCCGAGCTTGCTGGGAAGACCTTGGTACCGGGGCGGTCGATCCGAGTCGGTGGCCTGGTCGAGGAGGGCAGCATCACGAAGCTGGAGGACGGTCTGACGACCACCTTCGTCATCACCGACATGGCGACCACTCTGGCGGTGCGATACATCGGCGTACTGCCGGATCTCTTCCGTGAAGGCCAGGGTGTCGTTGCCGAAGGCAGTCTCGGGCCCGACGGCATTTTTGTTGCCCTCCAGGTCCTAGCCCGCCACGACGAGACCTACATGCCGCCGGAGGTGGCCCAGGCGCTGAAGGACTCGGGACATTGGCAGGAGGAGGAAGTCCCGTGATCGTCGAGACCGGCCATTTTGCGCTGGTACTCGCCTTCGTGGTGGCGGCTGTGCAGGGTGCCGTGCCGCTGGTCGGGGCGTCGCGCGGCGACTTGCGCCTGATGGCGCTGGCACGTCCCGCTGCCGCCGTGCAGTTCGTCGCCATCGCCTGCGCTTTTGCTGCGCTGACCCAGGCCTATGTGACCTCAGACTTCTCGGTCATGGCGGTGGCTAGCAACTCGCACTCGGAAAAGCCGCTGCTCTACAAGATCACCGGGGTCTGGGGCAATCACGAGGGCTCACTACTGCTCTGGGCGCTGATCCTGGCGTTGTTCGGCGCCGCGGTGGCGGCCTTTGCCGGCAATCTGCCGGCCTCCTTGCGTGCCCGCGTGCTGGCCGTGCAAGGGTTGATCGCCTTCGGCTTCCTTGCCTTCATGTTGTTCACCTCCAATCCCTTCGAGCGGATCTTCCCGCCGCCGCTCGACGGCAACGGCCTCAATCCGCTGCTACAGGACCCGGGCTTGGCCTTCCACCCACCTTTCCTCTATCTTGGCTATGTCGGGTTCTCGATCACTTTCGCCTTCGCCATCGCGGCCCTGATCGAAGGCCGCGTGGACGCCACTTGGGCGCGCTGGGTGCGGCCCTGGGCGCTGGCCGCCTGGAGCTTCCTCACGGTCGGTATCGGGCTTGGCAGCTGGTGGGCCTATTACGAACTTGGCTGGGGCGGCTGGTGGTTCTGGGACCCGGTCGAGAACGCCTCCTTCATGCCATGGCTGGTGGGCACGGCACTGCTGCATTCCTCTCTGGTCTGCGAAAAGCGCGACGCGCTCAAGTCGTGGACTGTGCTGCTCGCCATCGTTGCCTTCTCATTCAGCTTGCTAGGCACCTTTTTGGTACGATCGGGCGTGCTGACCTCGGTACACGCTTTTGCTACGGACCCGACGCGGGGCATCTTCATCCTCGCCTTTCTGGTCGTGGTGGTCGGCGGCTCGCTGATTCTCTACGGCTTGCGGGCGCCGAAACTCGCACCGGGTGGGTTGTTCGCGCCGGTCAGCCGAGAGGGCAGCCTAGTGCTCAACAATCTTCTTTTCACGACCGCTGCGGCGACGGTGCTGCTGGGCACGCTCTATCCGCTCGTGATCGATGCCCTCGATGCCGGTAAGGTCTCGGTCGGTGCGCCTTATTTTGATGCCGTGTTTATCCCGTTGATGACGCCGACGCTGGTGCTTGCCGGTCTCGCGCCACTGCTGGCTTGGAAGCGGGCGGATCTTGCTGGAGCGTTGGCCAGACTCTGGTTCGCGTTTGCCGCCGCTGCCGTTGCGGCACTGATCCTGGCGGGTGATGGCCCGCCGCTGGCGATCCTCGGCGCCGGCATGGCCGCTTGGCTCGCCGCGGCGGTGCTCGTCGAATGGGGCGAGCGGGTGCGCCTGTTTCGCGTGTCCATTGGCGAAACGCTGCGTCGTGCCGTCAATCTTCCGCGCTCGGCCTATGGCACGAGCCTGGCGCATTTCGGCGTCGCCATGGTGGTCGCTGGCATTACCGCATCGAGCGCATGGAAAACGGAAAGCTTCCAGATCATGCGCCCGGGCGAAACCGTCACCGTAGCCGGTGATGACTACCGCTTCGACGGCGTCGAGATCATTGAGGGGCCGAACTACGCCGCCGAGCGCGGGCAATTCACAGTGTTTGATGGCGAGCGCGTGATTGCTGTGCTGCAGCCCGAGAAGCGGGTCTATCCTGTCTCGCAGATGCCGACCACGGAAGCGGCGATCCTCACCACCTGGCTCGGCGACCACTACGTCGTGGTGGGTGATGCCGACGGCAAGGGCGGTTGGGCCACACGCATTTACTACAATCCGCTGGTTGCCTGGCTATGGATCGGTACCATAGTCATGGCCGTAGGTGGAATGGTGTCACTGTCCGACCGGCGTCATCGCATCGGTGCGCCGCGCCGGACCCGCGCTGCCGTCGCGGCGTAATACCATGCCGTCCCCGATATACATCGTGCCCGCGGCAATCTTCGCTGTCATGGCCGCCCTGCTCGGCTGGGGCCTGACTAGCGATCCTTCGAAGGTGCCGAGTGCGCTGATAGGCAAGCCGCTGCCGAGTTTCGACCTGCCGGCGCTCGATGGGGCGGCACAAAGCTTGGCGACTGGCGACGTGGCACCCGAGGGCGTCACCGTGATCAACGTCTTTGCCTCCTGGTGCGTCCCCTGCCGGGCCGAGCATCCGATCCTCACCGAGATTGCCCGCTGGGACGGCGTCAAGCTTTACGGCATCGCCTACAAGAACACACCCGAGGATGCGCGCGCTTGGCTCAACGAGCTCGGCGATCCTTATACGCGCATCGGCGCCGATCTCGATGGTCGCGTTGGTATCGATCTCGGCGTCTATGGCGTACCCGAGACTTTCTTCGTTGGCGCCGACGGTAATATCCACTACAAGCATATCGGCCCCATCATGGAGCAGGATGTAGAAGAACGCATCCGACCGCTGATCATAGGGCTGACGCAATGATAAGATGGGTTCTTGCCATCGCACTCGTTGCCTTGACGGCGCCGACTCTGGCTTTCGAGAATGACAAACCTTTGCCCGATTCGGCGCTGGAAGCGCGCGCGGTAGCGCTGGCAAAGGAGCTGCGCTGCCTGGTTTGCCAAAACCAGTCGATCATGGAGTCCGACGCCAACTTGGCCAAGGACCTGCGTCTGGTTGTACGCGACCAAGTGGCGGCCGGCGCTAGCGACGATGAAGTACGCGATTATGTGGTTGCGCGGTATGGCGACTTCGTGCTGCTGCGCCCACCCTTCAAGCCCAAGACCTGGCTGCTCTGGCTGGGCCCCGTGCTCATCGTGGCCATCGGCATCTTTGGGTTGGTGCGCAGCCTGCGCCGGAGGACGGCATCGGTCGCGCCCGCGGCGCTCAGCGATGACGAGCGCGCTCGCGTGCAGCGCTTGCTGGACGACAATCCGCAATGATCGTCTGGCTTGTCTTTGCCGGCTTGGCGCTGGTCGTCTCCGCGGCTCTTGCCCTGCCCATGTTGTGCCGAAGCAAGGCAGCCTCGACTCGAGCCGATTTCGACCTCGAGGTTTTCCGCGCCCAGCTTGCTGAGCTGGAATCCGATCACGTCCGCGGTCTGCTCGGCAAAGCCGAGTTGGCGGCGGCGCGTAGGGAGATTGAGCGTCGTATGCTGGGGGCGGCACCCGATGCCGAGGCGGCACGAACCCCCGAGTGGGCTCCTCCGCTGCTGCTGCTAGCGCTGGATTGGCTGATTGGCGATCCGGCGCGGCGGGCCATCAGGCCGGCTCTGGCCGTGGCCGTGCTGGTGCCGTTGGCGAGCGTCTGGCTTTATGCCGTCATCGGCTTTCCCGAGGCACCTGATGTGCCGTTTGCCGAACGCGAAGGACCAGCGGGAATGCCGGCCGAGATGGATGCGGCGGTTGCCGGGCTTGCTGCGCGGCTCGAAGAGAATCCCAATGACTTCGAGGGCTGGTTCATGCTGGGGCGCTCCTATGGGGTCATGGAGCGCTATGACGATGCGGCGGCGGCGATGGCCCAGGCGGCCGCCCTAGAGCCCGAAAACATTGACGCGCTTGTCGCCTACGGCGAGGCCTTGGTCTTCGCCGCCGACGGTCTCGTCACGCCGCTCGCTGCGCTTCAGTTCGAGATCATCCTGGCGCTCGATCCCGGCAACGTGGCGGGCCAGTTATATCACGGCACCGCACAGCTTCAGGCCGGTGACGGGACAGGGGCCTTTGCTACCTGGAGCGTGCTGGCGGTGAATTCACCGCCGGACGCGCCCTGGTTACCGTCGGTGATGCAGCGTCTCGAGGTGCTCGCCGACAAACTCGACCTCGCCTTGCCCGAGGTGGAGATCGTTACGGCGCCGCCTGACCCGAGCGTCGAAGGCATGGCGGCAGCGGCGGAGATGCCCCCGGATGAGCAGGCGGTGCAAATCGAGACCATGGTTGCGCGCCTCGAGTCCCGTCTGGCCGAAGAGCCGGGTGATGCCGAGGGCTGGAAGCGCCTTGGTCGCGTCAAGCAAGTACTCGGCAATCTCGCGGCCTCGCGGGCGGCTTACGAGAAGGCGGTCGAGTTGTTGCCCGAGGACCTCGAGGCCCTGAAGAATTTGGCTGGGGTGATCGACGAGGCAGCCGGCGACGAGGTGCTGCCGGACGACGCGGTGGCGCTGTACGCGCGGGTTCTGGAGATTGATCCGAATGCCGCGGAAGCGCTTTGGTTCCTGGGTCTTGATGCTGCCCAGAATGATCGCAAGGAAGAAGCGAAAGCCTATTGGCGCCGCCTCCTCGCGCGCATGCCGTTCGGCAGCGAAGGCTACGACATGCTCTCGGAGCAGATCGACGCACTCTAACGTCAAGTGGTGAGCCTTCACTCTCACGGTTATCGCCCAGGTGCTAGCCTTGGCGTCGTGGTTTTCCGCCACCGCTATCGTACCAGCCTTGCGCACGGAGTGCGGCTTGGGTGCAAGGCTCGTCCTTGCCGATCGCTTCGCCCCGTGGCACCTGGATGCTTAGATTTAGCTATGACAAAGTGCGCTGCGCAGATGTGAGGCGACAGCGTCGAGCGCGACCTGCTGCTGGTCGCCGCTGTTGAGATCCTTGACCGTAACCAGGTCTGCTTCGCACTCTTCCGGGCCGCGCACGAGCGCGAAGCGACAGCCGCGGTCGTCGGCGGTGCGAAATTGGCGGCCGAGTTTGGCACCCGTAAGATCGGTCTCGGCGGCCAAACCTGCCTTGCGCAGGCGTGCCGCTAACGCCAGTGAGTCCGCGGCCGAGTCCGCGTCCCAGACGGTGACGTAGGCGAGCGTCGGTGTGGGCGCCGCCATGCGCTCCTCGACCAGCATGAGAATGCGTTCGATGCCGAGCGAGCCGCCACAGATCGGTACCGAGTCCTTGAGGAACATGCCAGCGAGATCGTCGTACCGGCCACCGCCGGCAATCGAGCTGCCGATGCCGTCTGAGATAAATTCGTAAATGGCGCCGGTGTAGTAATCGAGTCCGCGTGCGAGCAGCGGGTCGAAGCGAATCGTTCCCGCCGGTAGCCCGGCCGCGACGCCGTCCCGAATGCTATCGATCTCGGCCAGACCGTCGCGCCCGGCTTCGTTGTCGAGTTTGTTGCGCAGTAGGTCGTCGAAATTGTCCCGCGCAATATCTTCGCACAGGGCCTCGGCTGCAATGCCTCGCTCCGAAAGCTCGGCACGCACGCCGTCAATACTGATCTTGTCGAGCTTGTCGAGAGCGACGAGCGCGCCGCCGTGATCCGCCTCAGCAACACCGTAAGCGGTCATCATGGCATGCAGCACGCGGCGCGAATTGAGCCGGATGGTGAAATCAGGTAGGCCGACCTCGGTGAGCGCTGCGGCAAGCGCCAGCAGACACTCAATATCGGCCAGCGGTGAGGCGCTGCCGAATATGTCGACGTCGCATTGCAGAAACTCGCGGAAGCGGCCGTGACCGGGGCGGTCGGCGCGCCATACGGGGCCCATCTGATAGCGCTTGAAGATGCGCGGCAGCTCGTTACGGCGATGGGCGTAGAAACGCACTGCCGGCACCGTGAGATCGTAGCGCAACGCCATGTCGGCTTCGCCGCTCGCCGCTTTTTCACCGCGCTTGAGGATCTTGAAGATCAGCTTGTCGCCTTCGGCGCCGTATTTTCCCGCCAGCACCTCGAGGCGCTCGAAGGCCGGGGTCTCCATCGGCGCGAAACCGTGACGCTCGAATACATCGCGAATGCGCGCCAGCAGCGCAAGGCGGTGGCGCATGTTATCGGGCAAGAAATCACGGCTGCCAGAAGGCGGTGCAAGGGGTGTCTGGGTCACGGGTGGCTCCCGGAACAAGGGCGCGCGCGGACCCTACACCGCTGCAAGGCCCATGAAAAGACTCCCGAAGGTCTGATTCGAGCTGAATTTCTGCTTGTCCTTGAGCCTGCTGGAGTCAGGCCATGCGCAATATCGCTTTCGCCCTGCCACTGCTTCTCATGTTCGATCGCACCAAGCGAGCACCCGAGAGTGCACTACATTCTGGCACAGATATCTGGCTGGGCGGGACCGAGGACTTCAAAATGGTAGATATTGCTTGGTGCTACTGCCTGGCTCGGCTCTCCGAGGGTGGTGCCGCCGCCAGATGATGCCGACGCAGAGCGTCTCTGCGGCTTTCGACGATGTCATAGACCACCGGTAGCGTTATGATACCGATGCCCTGCCTTTGGTGACGGTCTCAATCCGCGATGCGCCAGATCTTCTCACCCTCGGAGAGCCTGGTGGCTAGGGCCCGACGCTCGTCTTCCAGCGGGCCCGGGAGTCTGCCCTTAAAGCGTTGGAACAGGTCGGATTGCGCCTCTGTCTCCGCCAGCGCGACGTCGCAATCGATGTCCATAATGTCGCTGAAATGGGATTCGCTAAAATCCAGTCCGCGCCAATTTAGATCGCGGTGTCTGGGCATGCTGCCGAACGGACTAGACGTGGCGTCGGCGCGCCCCTTGACGCGAGCGACAATCCATTCGAGTACGCGCATGTTCTCGCCGAAACCGGGCCAGATGAAACGCCCTTTATCATCCTTGCGAAACCAGTTGACGCGGAAAATCTTCGGTGGATTTTCGAGTTTAGGTCCAAACGTTAGCCAATGATACCAATAGTCTGCCATGTTATAACCACAGAACGGCAACATGGCCATTGGATCGTACCTTATGGCGGCCTGACCCGCCGCCGCAGCTGTTGCCTCAGAGCCCATGGTCGCGGCGAGGTAAACGCCATGCGCCCAATCGCGCGATTCATAAACTAGCGGGAAGGTATGGCTGAGCCGACCGCCAAAGATAAAGGCGTCGATCGGCACGCCGTCGGGGTCGTCCCATGCCGCATCGATACTCGGGCAGCGGCTGGTCGCGCATGTGAAGCGCGCATTCTGGTGTGCTGCTTTGCGCCCGCAATCTGGCGTCCAATCCTTGCCCTGCCAATCGATGAGATGACCTGGTGGTTTACTGTCGATTCCCTCCCACCAGACATCACCGTCATCGGTGAGTGCGACATTGGTAAAGATGGTATCGCGCTCGAGCATCGCCATCGCGTTCGGGTTGGTCTCACTCGATGTTCCGGGTACTACGCCGAAACAACCCGCTTCCGGATTGATTGCATAGAGACGACCGTCCTCGCCCGGCTTGATCCAGGCGATATCGTCCCCGACGGTATGGACCTTCCAACCCTCGTAGCTTGCAGGCGGAATCAACATGGCGAGGTTCGTCTTGCCGCAGGCGCTCGGGAACGCCGCTGCTACGTAGGTCTTCTCGCCGCCGGGCGACTCCAGTCCGAGGATCAGCATGTGCTCCGCGAGCCAGCCTTCGTCACGCCCCATCACCGAGGCGATGCGCAGTGCGAAGCATTTCTTGCCGAGCAAGGCGTTGCCGCCATAGCCGCTGCCGAACGACCAGATCGCGCGCTCTTCCGGGAAATGAACGATGTATTTCTGCTCGTTGCACGGCCATGGCACGTCGGTCTGCCCCGGCGCCAGCGGCGCGCCGAGTGAATGCATGCAGGGAACGAAGTCCCCGTCGCCCAAGACGTCGAGGGCCTGTCGCCCCATCCGCGTCATGGTGCGCATGCTCGCCGCGACATAGGGGGCGTCGGTAAGCTGGACGCCGATATGCGCGATTCGCGATCCCAGCGGACCCATGGAGAAAGGGATGGCATACATCGTCCGACCCGTCATCGCGCCATCGAACAAGCTGCGTAGGGTTGCCTTTATCTCGATGGGATCGACCCAATTGTTGTTCGGGCCGGCATCGGCTTCTGTCGCAGAACACACGTAGGTCCTGTTTTCGACCCGTGCGACGTCCGCGGGATCGGAGCGCGCTAGGAAGCATCCGGGTCTCTTTTCCGGATTGAGCGGCGTCAACGTACCGGTCGCCACCATGCGGGCACACAGCCCATCATATTCTTCCTGCGACCCATTGCACCAATGGATCGAGTCGGGCTTGGCGAGCGCCGCCATTTCCTCTGCCCACGCAAGCAGTTTCTCATTACGTGCCACCACGGTCTCCGGAATTTGCGCCGTCCTTAGTCTCTCTCGGTTAGCCAATTCATGGCGTCCCCGCAACCGGCAAAATCTTGAGTTTTATCTCACAAATCCAGCCAAAATGTCTCCCACCGGAAATATTTGGCGCTACCGCCCCATAACACGGCATTCGCTCGGCGAACTAGCACTCGTTTGCACCTCCTAGAAGCGACGTCAGCGGTGTGTCGAGCCGTATTCTGCCGATCGGTTCACAGGAATTGTTGTGCGTCTGGATGTGTTGCAACAGGGGCATAGACGTACATTGCCATGATGTCTCCCCTCCCTATCGCGGGATATTAGAGCCCTTCTCGGGCCGGCATCAACGGTGGTCGGTTCAGGCGAACCTCACATACTCGTATTCGACCGGCATACCGTTGATGCCGCGCGATGGCGGAACCAGCCAGCCGGCCATCTGGTTGGGCTCGTTGACCGGGTGCATGAGCGAACCGACATAGGCGTGGTCGACTTCGCTCGGCAACCACTCGTTTTGGCGTGCCTGCCAGGTGGCTTTGTCCACGGGCTCGCCGACCGGGGAGAAGTGCGCGCCGGCAAAGATGCCGATGGCGCGGTGGAAGGCGGTATCGGGCAGGATCAGTGTGATGTCGATCTCGTGCTCGGCGATGATCTTGTTCCAGCGGTCGAGGCCCCGCTGGCAGTCCTGCCGGTAGTCGTCGCGCAGGCGCTCGTTGAGCACGGTGAGTGCCGGTGCATTCATGTGGTGGCGCTTGCCGTCATCCCACGTAGGAACTGAATAGCTCGCATCGGCGAGGCAGTGGTCGTCGTCGATTTTGGTCTCTTGGAAGCGCCCCTTGAGGCCCGTTGTGTAGAAGGTCGCCGCGTTAGTCGACTGCTCCGAGCCGAACAGATCGGCCGAGACGCTGTAGTGGAAGTTGATGTAGCGCTGGATGGTCAGGAGGTCGATCCCGCCGTAATCGCGCACGCGCTCGGGATCGTCGAGGCCGTGCTCGCGCATGATTTCACAGGCGCGCTTGACCACGCGCCCAACGCCAGTCTCGCCCACAAACATATGGTGCGCTTCCTCGGTCAGCATGAAGCGACAGGAGCGTGACAGTGGGTCGAAGGCGGATTCGGCGAGGCTCGCGAGCTGGTACTTACCGTCGCGATCGGTGAAATAGGTGAACATGAAAAAGGACAACCAATCCGGCGTCTTCTCGTTGAAGGCGCCGAGGATGCGGGGCTTGTCGGGGTCGCCCGAGTGACGCTCTAGCATCTCTTCTGCCTCCTCGCGGCCATCGCGACCGAAATAGGCGTCAAGCAGATAGACCATGGCCCAGAGATGTCGCCCTTCCTCTACGTTCACCTGAAATAGGTTGCGCAGGTCGTAGAGCGAGGGGCAGGTTTTGCCGAGCAGGCGCTGCTGCTCGACCGAGGCGGGCTCTGTATCGCCCTGAGTAACGATAAGCCGGCGAAGGGTGCTGCGATACTCACCTGGTACTTCCTGCCAGGCCTCATCGTTCCTGTGGTCGCCGAAGGCGATGCGACGGTTCTTTTCCGGCGGGGCAAGGAAAATGCCCCAGCGGTAATCAGGCATCGTGACATGGTCGAAATGGGCCCAGCCGCCAGATTCGACACTGATCGCGGTACGTAAATAGACCTCGGCCTCCTGGTAGCCGTCCGGCCCGAGCTCGCGCCACCAGTCGATATAGCGTGGTTGCCAGCTCTCCAGCGCTCGCTGGAGACGGCGATTGTCCGACAGATTGACGTTGTTGGGAATGCGCTCGTTGTAGTCGATGCTCATGATCTACACCCGTTTGATATCGAAGTCGCTGCGCTCGCCGCTGCCGAATAGGGTTAGCGCCCCCCGCTCGCCGACAGCGTTGGGGCGCTGGAAGATCCAGTTCTGCCAAGCCGTGAGGCGGCCAAAAATCTTGGTCTCCATGGTCTCCGGCCCGGCAAAGCGCAGGTTCGCTTCCATGCCCGTGAGCGCGTCGGGGGAGAAGCTAGTGCGCTCCTCGATGGCCAGCCGCACCTCATCCTCCCAGTCAATATCGTCCGGAATAAATGTCACCAGGCCAAGCTCTTCCGCAGCGATGGCGTAGAGGTCCTCGCCGATCACCTCGCGCGCTGTCACCACGGCGTCCGGGTCGCCGAGAAAGCGCGTCTCCAGCCGGCTCAGGCCGTTGCTCATGGGCAGGGCCCCGAAGTTCGCCTCGCTAAGGCGTAGGCTAGCGCTGCCGTCGCTGTCGAGCATGTAGGAGCGGTCGGCGGCGAGCACAATCTCGGCCAGGGTGCCAGCGAAACAGCTATCCGGCTCGACCACAGCGATGAGGCTGCGCGAAGACAAATCGAGACGCTTGAGCACACGCTTCCAGTACAGTCGAATCTCGCGCGCCAGCCAGTCGTCACCAAGATCGTCAAAGCTCTCGACCAAGGCGCCGTCGCCGCGCGATTGCAGCACCCAGGTGCCGATCTCTGGCCGGTTGGTGCGTAAATGCAGAATGGCGTCGTCGAGCGCGCGCGCCAGAGCTAGGGGCCAGAAGTTCGCGCCTTGTTCGTGCATCGCCCCCACATCTGCAGCTCTGTCCGGGCCGAGCAAGGTGAAGCGCGCCGTGCGCGCCTCGCCATCAATGGTAATGTTGAGATGGGGATAGCCTATGGCCTCGGGCGTCAGCAAGCGCTCCACGCGAGGAAGCGCGATGCCTTGCGCCAGCGTCACGTCGCCGGCCAGCTCTTTGGCTCGTGCCAGAGCCGCTTCCAGCAGTTGAGTTGGTTTGACCAGCTCGTCGACCAAGCCCCAGTCGCGGGCGCGTTTGCCACGGATACCTTCCGCCGTGGTGCAGAGGAAATCGGCGCGGTCGCGGCGCACTTTGCGCTTATCCACCAGCCGCGTCAGCCCGCCGGTGCCGGGCAGCACAGCGAGCAACGGCAGCTCGGGCAGCGAGACCGCGCTGGCGCCATCATCCGCCAGCATGATGTGATCGCAGGCTAAGGCCAGCTCGTAGCCGCCACCGGATGCGGGCCCGTTGAGGGCGGCAATATAGACCTGGTGCGAGTTTTCGGTGGCATCCTCGATGGTGCAGCGCGTCTCGTTGGTGAACTTGCAAAAGTTCACTTTTGCGGCGTGACTCGACTGGCCGAGCATGCGGATATTAGCGCCGGCACAGAACACTTTGTCCTTGGCCGAGGTCAGCACCACGGCGCCTACCTCCGGGTGTTCGAAGCGCAGCCGCTGCAGTGCGTCGTACAGCTCGATATCAACGCCGAGGTCGTAGGAGTTGAGCTTGAGCTCGTAGCCCGACGCCAGGCCGCCGTCCTCGTCCACATCGAGCGCCAGAACCGCTACCGCACCGTCGACCTCGAGCCGCCAATGGCGATAGCGCGTCGGACTGGTGCGAAAATCTATCTCGGCCGGCGCATTGGGCGGCGCCGATACCTGCTCTTCTGCCATCGTCCCTCGCAAGTCGGTATTTTAGTACTATTTTACCAGAAGAGTACCTTTGCGGTTCCTCGAGTCAAGCACACCGCCCCATCCAAAGCGCTTCCTTCCGGCCGGATAAGGCTCTAGTCTCCGCGCGTCGGGGAGAGTTGTCACCATGAGCAAACAAGCGGCTGCGCAAGGCAAAAGCAAGGGCTACATGCGCGCCACGGGCATTCTGCCCTACCAGGCGCTAGCAGCTGCCGTGCGCGCCGGTGAGGTCTCGGCCGTGCGCGAGATGGAGGCGGTTCAGATTCAGCCGAGCAGCCTCGATTTGCGTCTCGGTGCGGTCGCCTATCGCATCCGCGCGAGCTTTCTGCCCGGCCCCGACACCGCGGTGCTGGAGAAGCTCGCGCGTTACGGTATGCACGAGATCGACCTCACCGAAGGCGCCGTGCTGGAAAAGGGTTGCGCTTACATGGTGCCGTTGCAGGAGCACTTGCGCCTGCCGAGCCGCATCGACGCCCTCGCCAACCCGAAGAGTTCGATCGGCCGGCTCGACGTGTTTACCCGCGTCATCGCTGACGGCGGCGTTGCCTTTGACCGGGTGCCGAAGGGGTACGGCGGCTCGCTCTTTGCCGAGATCGCACCCCGGACATTTTCGATCAAAGTGCGCGAGGGGTCTAGGCTTTGCCAGCTGCGTATGCGCCGTGGCCGGCCGAGCGTGCGTGGTAGCGCGTTGGAACAACTCAACCGGGACGCCAAGCTGGTCGACACGCCGCCCAAGCACGCCATCATCCAGGATGATCTGATCGGCGTCACCCTTGACCTAGACGGCGAGGCTGGCGGTGTGGTTGGCTACCGTGCGCGCAAGCACACCGACGTCATCGATCTTGACCGGGTTGGCGCCTACGAGGCAGCTGAGTTCTGGGAGCCGATCCGCCCCCACAAGGGCGGTGGCATCGTGCTCGATCCGGATGACTTCCATATCCTGGCAACGCGCGAGCGTGTGCGCGTGCCCCCCGACCATGCCGCCGAAATGGTCGCCTACGACACCATGGTGGGCGAGTTCCGTGTTCATTATGCCGGCTTTTTCGACCCCGGCTTTGGTTGGGGTGAGGGGCCGGGCTCAAAAGCCGTGTTGGAAGTGCGCTCGCATGACGTGCCCTTTGTGCTCGAGCACGGCCAGACTATCGGCTGGCTGCGTTACGAGCGCCTCGCTGGCACGCCGGACCGGATCTACGGTGCCGATCTTGGCTCTTCGTATCAGGGCCAGGGTCTCAAGCTCGGCAAGCACTTCCGCCCCTGGGCTTGACCCTGCCGGCTGTGGTGGCTTAGCTAGCGCCGCACTGAATACAGGGGGGTGAGCATGGCGGCTCGCGAATTTTACGACAATCTCGAGACCCGCGATCCAGAAGGTCGCGAGGCGGCACAATTTGCAGCTCTGCGCGAGCAGATGGCGGCGGCTAAGGCGGCGAGTCCAGCCTGGGCCAAGCTACATGACGGCATTGAGCCTGGTGATGTGACTTCGCGCGAGGCACTGGCGGCGCTGCCGGTGATACGCAAGTCGGCGCTCACCGAGCGCCAAGCGGTCGAGCCACCGCTCGGTGGCCTGACGACGCTGAGCCCCGGAGAGCTCGACTGGATCTTCTGCTCTCCGGGGCCGATCTTCGAGCCCGGCGTGCGCAGCGGCGACTACTGGCGCATGGGCCGCGCCCTATTTTCCGCTGGCTTTCGCGGCGGTGATATAGTCTACAACACTTTCGCCTACCATCTGACGCCTGCTGGCCACATGATGGAGACTGGTGCCGAGGCCTGCGGCTGTGCCGTGGTGCCCGGTGGCGTCGGCAATACAGAGCAGCAGGTGCAGGCGCTGGTCGGCCTCAAGCCTAATGCCTATGTTGGCACGCCGTCCTTTCTGCGTATTTTGCTCGAGCGCGCGGCCGAGGCCGGCCATGATGTCTCCTGCCTGACCAAGGCAGCGGTTGGTGGTGAGGCTCTGCCGCCATCGGTGCGTGCCGAGTTCCAGGAGTGCGGCATTGCCACCACGCAGTCCTACGGCACCGCCGATGTTGGCCTGATCGCCTATGAGAGCCCGATCCCCGAAGGCATGATCATAGACGAAGGCGTGATCGTGGAGATTGTCGAACCGCTCGGCAGTGCGCCCGTCGCCGAAGGCGAGGTCGGGGAGGTGGTGGTCACGGCGCTCAACCCGGTCTATCCGCTGACCCGCTTCGCCACTGGCGACCTTTCGGCGATCCTGCCGGGGCACAGTGCATGCGGACGCACCAATTCGCGCATCAAGGGCTGGATGGGTCGTGCCGACCAGACCACCAAGGTGCGTGGCATGTTCGTGCATCCCATGCAAGTGGCCCAGGTCGTCGGCCGCCATCCCGAGATTTCTCGCGCCCGTCTGGTGCTGCAAAATCCGGACAACCGCGACTGCATGACATTGCATTGCGAGTCCGCCAGCGACGGCGGCGAGCGTCTGTCCCAGGCTATCGCCGAGTCGATCCATGCCGTCTGCAAGCTACACGGTGACGTCATCTTCGTTAAGCCTGACAGTCTACCCGACGACGGCAAGCTCATCGACGATGAGCGGACCTGGGATTAGGGGGCCTAAAGTGCCGCAACCCGCCAGTTTGACGCGGAGGCCGCTAAGGCCGTCACTGCTATGCCGGACTCGCTCTGGCACCTCAGCTATCAGCATACTATATCTTGCACCCGTGCCGGGCAGCGACTCTGTTGCCATGTTGCGAGAGACTGGCCATAGCGAAAGCAAAGTTGCCGCCTTGCTCAGGAGCGGAGCGGCTCGGATCGGCTGGTCTATTCTCAAGCATTACCTGCCGCGCTAAGGGGTCATATTATGGAGCCACTTCGCGATATTGCCCATCTCGGTCATGTCGAACTACTGACGCCGAAGCCGAGCGAAAGTGAATGGTTTTTCTGTGAGGTTCTCGGTATGGCGAAGGTCCATGGCGAGGGCCAGTCGGTCTATCTGCGAGGCTACGGCGATTATGCAGCGACGACGCTGAAGTTGACTGAATCCGCTGCCGCCGGGCTCGGCCATGTTGCTTGGCGCACGCTCAGTCCGGAAGCGCTCGATCGGCGCGCTACCGCGATCGAGACGGCCGGTCTTGGCCTCGGCTGGTCGAACGGCGACTTCGGGCACGGCATGTGCTACCGCTTCGGCGATCCCGACGGCCATGAGATGGAAATCTATTACGACGAGCAGAGATACGAGGCGCCCGAGGGGCTGCGCTCGGCGCTGCGCAATCAGCCCATGCGCACCCCAAACCACGGCGTCGGTGTGCGCCGCAGCGACCATCTCGCCATCCTCTGCCGGGATGTTGGCGCCAACCGCGAGTTCGCGCAGGCTATGTTAGGTCTGCAACTGCGCGAGCAGGTGATCTACAACAACGGTGCCACCGAGATCGGCGCTTGGATGAGCTCATCGGCAACGCACCACGAGGTCGCCTATGTCACAGACGTCAAGGGTCTGAGAGGCCGGCTGCACCACTTCTCGCTCTGGGTGGATAGCCAGTCTGACGTGCTGCGCGCCGCCGACCTCTACATGGAGCACGGCATCCAGATAGAGGCGGGCCCGTCGCGGCACAACAATTCGCAGGGCTTCTACCTCTATGCCTTCGAGCCCGGCGGCAATCGTGTCGAAGTCTATACCAGTGGCTTCTTCGTCTTTGCTCCGGATTTTGAGCCCGTGGTCTGGAACGAGGAGACCCGCGGTGACGGTGTCTACTGGGGTGAGTCACTGCCCGAGAGCTTCCTCAATTACGCGACTCCCAACGAGACAGACAACGACGGCTGATATGCCTGTGCGCACCATCGACCACGTCGTCGTTATGGCAAGCGATATCGAGCGCTCGATCGCCTTCTATCGCGATACGCTCGGCGGCGAGACGCCGTTTGAGGTTGCCTTTCGCGCCGGCACCCTGAAGGTGATGCCAGTGCGCCTCGGTGGTGTCGTGGTCAATGTGCAAAGGCTCGACGAGCCCGCTTATATCGTTGCCAAGCGGCTGGAGGCTGGCACCGTCGACGTCTGCTTCCGCTGGGACGGTGACATTCAGAGCGCTATCGATTTCCTCGGCGAGCGCGGCGTCGCCATCATCGAAGGCCCCGTCCCCCGCCCCGCTGCCGACGGCACCTGGGGCACATCGGTCTACTTCCGTGACCCCGACGGCAACCTCCTTGAATTTCTCACTACCGACACGCCATCAGAAGCAATTTTCTGAAGCTTGGTCGCCCTCTTGTGGGCAACCAATGCCTCTATCGCCTTCCCCCCCTGCAAACCCCGCAAAGAGTTTGAGATAGAGGGCTTGGATCACCAATCACCCATGTTCACGAATCCACTAGGCGGCGATTATGTCCTTAAGGCGCTGGCGTATAAGCGCCTCGGCCTCTGACATGATGGTGTCAATGAGCTCCTGACAGGTCGGAATATCGTTTATCAGGCCTGCAACCATGCCGCAGGACCAGACGCCGGCATCCATGTCGCCGTTCATCATGACCTTCGGGTAGACGCCTGCGACCTCGGCCATGATGTCTGGAAACTTGATATCCTTGCCGAGTGCGGCTTCCTTTTCCAGTAGCCGCGTCGTGGCATCGCTCTTGAGTACGCGCTCGGTATTGCGCAGGGGGCGCATGACGAGCTCAGTATCGGTCTCGGACGCGGCGACGATGGCTTGCTTCACGTTCTCATGCACGGGCGCCTCCTGGGTGGCGATGAAGCGCGTGCCCATATTCATGCCGTCGGCGCCGAGCGCTAGCGCCGCCACAAGGCTGCGCGCATCCGCCATGCCGCCCGAGGCGATAAACGGCACGGTTAGTTCCTCCGCTGCACGTGGCAACAGGATCATGTTTGGGATATCGTCCTCACCGGGATGACCGCCGCACTCGAAGCCGTCGACCGAGATGGCGTCGCAGCCAATGCTCTCCGCCTTCAGGGAATGGCGAACGGTGGTGCACTTGTGAATGATCTTGACTCCCGCATCCTTGAGCCGCGGCAGATGGTCTTGGGGATTGCGGCCGGCGGTCTCGACGATCGTCACGCCTCCGTCGATGATGGCGTCTATATAGCCCGGATAGTCCGGCGCCTCGATCACCGGCAGGATGGTGAGGTTGACGCCGAAAGGCTTATCGGTCATGTCGTGGCAACGGGCGATCTCGTTGGCCAGATCGGCTGGCGTCTTCTGGGTTAAGCCGGTGATGATGCCGAGGCCGCCGGCGTTGGATACCGCCGCCGCGAGCTCGGCGAAGCCTACGTAATGCATGCCGCCCTGGATGATCGGATGCTCGATGCCAAACAGCTCGGTGATGCGCGTCTTCATGGCTTGAAATCCTAATTCTTGCGGTGGGTGCAGATGACGGCTCGTAGCATCTTCGTCGGGGGCCGGTCAATCAGCGTTAGGTTGACGTCAGGTAAGCCACGAAGTCCCCTGAGATAGGTTTTCTGGCTTGCCAGAGCGGGTTCTTCGCGCTGGGTGTCTTCGTATCAACTCTGCGGGCGGGGCTCGTTGCGGAGCTCTGACTCTTTGAATGGCCTGCAGGCTATTCTGACCTTATCAAGATCATCTATAATATCTATATCTTGCTCTTAATTGTCTAGAATATTATTTCTTAGGTTATCACGTGCATCATTGAAGTCGTTTCAGATTATGAATGCAGATCCTCGACCTTATGGCGGATAGTAATCTCAAGCGTCGGCTGCGTGAAATAGCGATAGACCAGCGTGCCGTCTTCCAAGTCGGCGCCTTCGATCAGATCTTTCTCGGTGTAGTAATTCTGGCTGAACGTCCAGGGCTCGCGGTCGCCCTGCTTTGGCATGATGTGCATCTTGCGTGTCAGGTAGCCGGCATTGAAATTTTCGGGGTCGATGAAGGGCAGCGCTGACATGTCGTGGTCTTCCTCGCGCAGCTCGGCCGTGACGACATCGGCACCGATCGCGTCCATATGCTTTAGCAGGCGGCAGACGAAGCCGCAGACTAGGTCGGCGCGCATCGTCCAGTTGGTGCGCAGGTAGCCGAATACCCAGGCCATGTTTGGTACGCCGCTGAAGAGAATCCCGTGGTGGCCGAAGCACTGCGAGAAATCAAGCGGCTCGCCGTCGATGACGAAGGGAATGTCGCCCAGTGCCGAGAGATTGAAGCCGGTTGCGGTCACGATGATGTCCGCTCGCAATTCCTTACCGGATTTCAGCAGAATGCCGCTTTCAGTAAAGGTCTCGATGTGGTCGGTCACGACTGAGGCCTTGCCGGCACGAATCCCTTTGAAGAGGTCACCATCTGGTACAACCGCGAGGCGCTGGCGCCAAGGCCGATAACTCGGATTGAAATGGGTGTCGACGTCATAGTCGGGGCCGAGATAGGCGCGCACGCCGTCCATCAGTTCCTTGCGTAGTGCCTCTGGCTCTTCGAAAGAGCGACGGGTAGTAGTCCGCTGCTCCAGCAGTACGCTGCGCCGCACGATTTCATGTGTCCATTCCTCGGGGATGTCGAGTTGGCGCATCATTTCCGCGACTTCGTTGACGTTGGGCTTGGGGTAGAAATAGGTGGGCGAGCGCTGCAGCATGGTGACATGCGCAGCCTTCTCGGTCATCGCCGGAATGAGGGTCGCGGCGGTTGCGCCTGAGCCGATTACAACAACGGTCTTGTCTTCGTAATCGAGGTCTTCTGGCCAGGTTTGCGGGTGCACGACCGGTCCCTGGAAGAGTTCTCTCCCGGGGAATTCTGGCGTATACCCTTCGTGGTGGTGATAGTATCCCTGACACATCCAAAGGAAGTTGCAGGTAAACTGCGCGGTCTTGCCACCCTCACCATGCCGCACGTCGAGCGTCCAGCAGCGATCCCCACTCGACCAGACTGCGGCGGTGACCGCATGCCGAAAGCGGATATGGCGGCGGATATCCTGCTCATCGAGCACCTCGTTGAGGTAGGCCAGGATCTCGGGCGCCGTGGCGATGGGTGGGCCTGACCAGGGCTTCCATTTGTAGCCGAAGGTATAAAGATCGCTATCCGAGCGAATGCCCGGAAATTTATGCGTCAGCCAAGTACCGCCGAAGCTTTCCTGGCTCTCCAACAGGGTAAAACGCCGCGCTGGGAAATGCTGTTGCAGGTGATAGGCGGCATCGATGCCGGAGATCCCGGCGCCGACGATCAGAATGTCGAAGTGTTCAGTAGAAGTCGTCACGGGTCTGCCTTTGGCTGCCTAGCTGACGCAAGCCTACACCATTGCAGAGGATGCGCATCATGTGGACTTGGAGCCCATCCCAATCGAATTGAATGCGCGTGCAGCCCCGTCGGTCCCTGTGGCGAGGTCCGGATTCCCCCGTGAAAACCAGGTTTAGAATGAGAGTTTACCGCAGTTTTGTGCGCTTTTTGAGCCAGAAGCTGCAAAATGTGCTTACCCTGTGCTAGCTTACGCGCTGGAGGAGACCTATCGGACGTCCGGGTGCTGGAAACGCGGGGCAGAATAAAAACCTTGCCGGTGGCCCTGGAGGTGTGCGCGAATTCCGAAATCGGAGAGATTTGCGCCCGGTGCTGGCTCACGATTATTGCGCGTCCTTTGTGACGGCGGATCTCCGCCGTCATGGGCGGCACCGACCAATGGAGACGGAACAGGAATGACGCCTGTGAGAGCACAAGGTCTGTACGACCCCATCAACGAGCATGATTCGTGCGGCGTCGGTTTCGTGGCCAATATCAAGGGCCGGCGCAGCCACGAGATCATCCGTGATGGGCTGCAGATCCTGCTCAACCTGGACCATCGCGGCGCCGTCGGGGCTGATCCCTTGGTTGGCGACGGGGCCGGGTGCCTGTTGCAGGTTCCCGACCGTCTGTTGCGCGACTGGGCGTCCTCCGAAGGACATGAACTGCCGCCGGAGGGCCATTACGGGGTGGCGATGTGCTTCCTGCCGGCCGATGACGATGCGCGCCAGATTGCGGTGGAGCATTTTGAATCGTTTGCCAAGGCGGAAGGGCAGAGCATTCTCGCCTGGCGCGCTGTGCCGCTCGATCTCGACGGCATCGGCGAGCGGGTCCTTGAATGCATGCCCGTCATCCGCCAGGCCATCGTCGTTCGCAGTGTCAAGTTGAAGGACCAGGATGCCTTCGAGCGCAAGCTCTTCACCATCCGTAAGCAGGCACTGAACAGTATCCGCACTCTCGCCGACACTTACGGCCGAGAGGCGCTGACCGAGTTTTACGTCGCCTCGTCCTCCTCGCGCACAATCGTATACAAGGGCCTGCTGCTGGCGCGCCAGGTCGGGACTTTCTATCGTGACCTGACAAATCCGCTAACCGAGTCGGCGTTGGCGCTCGTGCATCAGCGTTTCTCGACTAACACCTTCCCGTCCTGGCGCCTAGCCCATCCCTATCGGATGCTGGCGCATAACGGTGAGATCAACACCGTGCGCGGCAATGTCAATTGGATGGCCGCGCGGCGCCAATCCATGGCCTCCGATCTGATGGGGCCGGATCTCGACAAGATGTGGCCGCTGATTCCGCACGGTCAGAGCGATACGGCCTGTATTGACAATGCGCTCGAACTGTTGGTGGCGGGCGGCTACTCGTTGGCCCATGCGATGATGCTGCTGATCCCGGAGGCCTGGTCCGGTAACACGTTGATGGATCCAAAGCTGCGGGCCTTCTACGAGTATTATGCAGCTCTCATGGAGCCTTGGGACGGGCCCGCCGCGATTGCTTTTACCGACGGCCGCCAGATCGGTGCAACGCTCGACCGCAACGGCCTAAGGCCGGCGCGTTACGTGGTGACCGACGACGATCATGTCATCATGGCCTCGGAGGTCGGCGTGCTGTCGGTGCCGGAAGAGAGTATCGTGCACAAATGGCGCCTGCAGCCCGGCAAGATGCTGCTCATCGATTTCGACGAAGGGCGAATCATCTCAGACGACGAGATCAAGACCACATTCTCCGAAAAGCACCCCTACCAGGAGTGGCTCGACATCACCCAGTTCAAGCTGGAGGATCTCGACGAGAGGCCGCTATCCGAGCGTGATGCTAAGCGCAATGCCATCGACGATTTGCTGATCACCCAGCAAGGCTTCGGCTATACGCACGAGGACATCAGCGTCTTCCTTGAGCCGATGGCGCGCAGTGGCGAGGATCCGATTGGCTCGATGGGCGTGGACGTGCCCATCCCGGTGCTCTCGAATAAGGCCAAGCTGCTCTACAACTACTTCAAGCAGAATTTCGCTCAGGTCACCAATCCGCCGATTGATCCGATCCGCGAGCAGTTGGTGATGTCGTTGGTCTCCATGATCGGGCCGCGACCGAACCTGCTCGGTCATCATGCCGGCTCGCATATGCGCCTGGAAGTGTCTCAGCCGATTCTTACCGATGGCGACTTGGCGAAAATCCGTTCTATCTCCTCGCTGGTCGGTGAGGCCTTCCGCACCCACACCATCGACGCCACCTGGGCGGCGAGTAAGGGCGTGGACGGGCTTGGCCCGGCTGTCGAGAGAATCTGCGCCGAGGCGACCGAAGCGGTTCTCGGTGGCCACAACATACTCGTGCTGTCGGATCGCAAGATGTGCGAGAGCCGGGTGCCGATTCCGGCGTTGTTGGCCACCGCGGCTGTGCATCATCACCTGATCCGCCAAGGTCTGCGTACCTCGACGGGTCTGGTAGTCGAGACGGGCGAGGCGCGCGAGGTGCAGCATTTCTGTGTTCTCGCCGGCTATGGTGCTGAGGCGGTTAATCCCTATCTCGCCTTTGCCACGCTTGAGCAAATCCGTGTGCGCGAGGGTATGTCGCTGTCCAGCGAAGACGTGCGCCAGAACTACATCAAAGCCGTCGGTAAGGGCATCTTCAAGGTCATGTCTAAAATGGGCATCTCGACCTACCAGTCCTATTGTGGCGCGCAGATTTTCGATGCGGTCGGCTTGTCGTCGAAGTTCGTCGAAAAATATTTCACCGGCACGGCCTCGACCATCGAAGGGGCGAATGTCTCGGTTATTGCCGGCGAAGCGTTGGAGCGCCACCATGCCGCTTACGGCGATGACCCCATATATCACGACATGCTCGATGTGGGCGGCGATTACGCCTATCGCGTGCGCGGTGAGGATCATGCGTGGACGCCGCAGAGTGTTGCCGCACTGCAGCACGCGGTGCGCGGCAATATGTCTGAGCAATACCACGAGTTCGCACGCAGCATAAACGACCAGAGCGAGCGCCTACTGACTATTCGTGGACTTATGGAATTGCGCCGGGCAGAGCGGCCGCTGTCACTCGACGAGGTCGAGCCGGCCAGCGAAATCGTCCAGCGCTTTGCCACCGGCGCCATGAGCTTCGGCTCGATCAGCCGCGAAGCGCATACCAATCTCGCTATCGCCATGAACCGTATGGGTGGCAAGTCCAACACGGGCGAGGGGGGCGAGGAGGTCGATCGCTTCACGCCCATGGAGAACGGAGATTCTATGCGCTCGGCGATCAAGCAGGTGGCCTCGGGCCGCTTCGGCGTCACGATCGAGTATCTTGTCAATGCTGATGACATCCAGATCAAGATGGCCCAGGGCGCGAAACCCGGCGAGGGTGGTCAGCTGCCGGGCCATAAGGTAGATCTCAACATTGCCCGCGTGCGCCATTCGACGCCGGGTGTTGGTCTGATCTCACCGCCGCCCCATCATGACATCTATTCGATCGAGGATCTGGCGCAGCTCATCCACGATCTTAAGAATGCCAATCCCAAAGCCCGCATCTCGGTCAAGTTGGTCTCAGAAGTCGGTGTCGGCACCGTCGCTGCGGGCGTCAGCAAGGCTCGTGCGGACCATGTGACCATATCTGGCTATGAGGGCGGCACTGGCGCCAGCCCCGTCACTTCGCTTACCCATGCCGGCTCACCGTGGGAGATTGGGCTTGCCGAGACACAGCAGACCTTGGTGCTCAATGAACTTCGCGGGCGGATCGTCGTGCAAGCTGATGGCGGTTTGCGCACGGGCCGCGACGTTGTCGTCGGTGCCCTGCTCGGCGCCGACGAGTTCGGCTTCTCCACCGCGCCATTGATCGCGTCGGGCTGTGTGATGATGCGAAAGTGTCACCTGAACACCTGCCCGGTCGGCATCGCGACCCAGAATCCGGAGCTTCGTGCCAGGTTCAAGGGGCAGCCCGAGCATGTCATCAATTATTTCTTCTTCGTCGCCGAGGAAGTGCGAGAATTAATGGCCTGCATGGGCTTTCGCAGATTCAATGAGATGGTGGGACGGGTCGATCGTCTCGACATGCGCCGCGCCGTTGACCACTGGAAGGCGAGCGGAGTTGATCTCTCCCGTCTGCTTTATGAGGCGCCGGCGCGACCGGGCGTCGCCATCTACAATTGCGAGGCCCAGGACCACCATCTTGACCAGGCGCTGGACAAGGATCTAGTCGAGGTGGCGCAGCCGGCGCTGGTGGCGCGCAAGTCGGTGCGGATCGAGCGTGAGATCAGAAATGTGAACCGAACGGTTGGCACCATGCTCTCGGGAGAAGTTGCTAAGCGCTATGGCCATGCTGGTCTAGACGATAACACCATCGCCATCCAGCTAACCGGTACCGCGGGCCAGAGCTTCGGCGCCTTCCTCGCCCATGGCGTTAATATGACGTTATATGGCGATGCGAATGATTATGTTGGCAAGGGACTTTCTGGTGGCACACTCGTGGTGCGCCAGCCCAAGGAAGCGGAGCGCGAGCCGGTCGAAAATATAATTGTCGGCAATACCGTCCTTTATGGTGCCATCGCGGGCGAGGCCTATTTTGAGGGTGTTGCCGGCGAGCGTTTCGCGGTGCGCAACTCTGGCGCTATTGCTGTAGTTGAGGGTGTCGGTGATCATTGCTGCGAATATATGACAGGCGGCGTGGTCGTGGTGCTTGATAAGACGGGACGCAACTTTGCCGCCGGTATGTCGGGCGGCATCGCCTACGTCTACGATCCAGACAAACGTTTCGAGAGTGTCTGCAATACGGCGATGGTCGATCTCGAGCCGATTGCGCGCGCTGATCCCGCCGCCGCTGACGATCCCGACCGTCCGTTGCAGCACCCACAAGGGGTCGAGAATAATGGTATGGGTGACGTGCTGCGCTTCGATGCAGAGCGGCTGCGTCTGCTCATCGAGCGGCATCGTCTGTTCACCGGCAGCGAGCGGGCGCGCGAGCTGCTGGAGAACTGGGGCAACACGCTATCTCGCTTCGTCAAGGTCATGCCTAGGGATTACCGACGGGCGTTGCTTGCGATGAAAGAGGATGACGACGTGGCCGGCATTGCCGCTGCGGGATGATTCGCAGCGCCGGTCCGAAGGAATAGAATATGGGTAAGGTTACAGGATTCCTGGAATTCGAGCGCCACGATCGCGGCTACGAAGCGCTGGAATTTCGTATCCAGAACTGGAACGAGTTCGTCAAGCCTCTTCCCGATGAGGAGTTGGGGCGACAAGCGGCACGCTGCATGTCCTGTGGTATTCCATATTGTCATAATGGTTGCCCAGTCAATAATATGATTCCAGACTGGAACGATCTTGTCTATCGAGAGCAGCGAGCGACGGCGGTTACGGCGCTGCACTCGACAAATAATTTTCCTGAGTTCACGGGACGTGTCTGCCCGGCACCGTGCGAAGCGGCGTGCACACTGAATATCGAAGACACGCCAGTCACCATCAAGACGATCGAATGCTCGATCGTTGACCATGGCTGGCGCGAGGGGTTGATCAAGCCGCAGGCGCCGGAGGCGAAGACCGGTAAGAAGATTGCAGTGGTTGGCTCCGGTCCGGCCGGACTTGCCTGTTCACAGCAACTCGCCCGCGTTGGGCACGGCGTTACCCTGTTCGAGAAGAACGATCGCATCGGTGGCTTGCTGCGCTACGGTATCCCCGACTTCAAGCTGGAGAAGTGGCTGATCGACCGGCGCATCGAGCAGATGGCGGCCGAAGGTGTCACGTTTCGCACCGGTGTCGAAGTCGGTAAGGATGTTCCGACCTACTCCTTATTAAGAGATTTTGATGCGGTCACCCTGACCAGTGGGTCCGAGCATCCGCGTGACCTGCAGGTCGAGGGGCGCGATCTAGACGGCATCCATTTTGCTATGGAATTTCTCGTCCAGCAGAATAAGCGCGGCGCTGGAGACAGGGAGGACGTGGCGGCACCGAACGGCACACTGAGCGCCAAGGACAAGCATGTCGTGGTGATCGGTGGCGGCGATACGGGATCCGACTGCATCGGTACTTCGCGGCGCCAGGGCGCGAAATCTATCATCCAACTCGAGATCATGCCGCGACCACCGGAGAAGGAAGACAAGGCCATGACTTGGCCGGATTGGCCACTCAAGATGCGCACATCCTCGTCGCAGGAAGAGGGCGCTGAGCGCGACTGGTCCGTGGTCACCAAGCGCGCCGTTGGCACGAACGGTAAGGTCGAGGCGATAGAATGCGTGCGCGTTGAGTGGAGCAAGGATAACACCGGGCGCATGCAGATGGACGAGGTCGAGGGCAGTCAGTTCCGCCTCGAGGCGGATCTGGTGTTGTTGGCCATGGGTTTTCTCGGCCCATGCCAAACAGGCATGGTCAGCCAGTCCGGTGTGGCGCTTGACCAGTGCGGTAATGTGCGAGCTGACACGGTTGACTATCGCACCTCGGTGGAGAAGGTGTTTGCTGCTGGCGACACGCGCCGCGGCCAGTCACTCGTCGTCTGGGCGATCCACGAAGGCCGTCAATGTGCGCGCGCTGTCGACGAGTATCTGATGGGCGCGAGCAGCCTGCCACGCTGACCGGGGAGTGTCATCTTGGTGGCATGGTCGTTCGAGCCACTGCATAATGAGTTTGGCGCCCGTGTTTGGGGCATCGATCTCGGCGCGCCGCTCTCGGATGTGGCGGTGGCGAAGTTGCATGCGGCGGTCGACAAATACTCCTTCCTTTGCTTCTCGGGCCAGGACTTCGATGACGAGCGGCAGCTCGCGCTGACTCGGGCGCTGGGCGAACCGGAGCCCAATCACCTTAAACTCGGTCAACTCGGCGTGGTCGATTATTTTGGCACCATCGGCAATGTCGAGGACGATGGCACGGCGCTCGACAATGACCACATCAAGATAGTTCGCCTGACAGGCAACAATATGTGGCATTCGGATTCGTCATTCCGCTCCGTGCCTAGCTATGTCTCGATCATGGGCGTCTACGAAGTGCCATCCGAAGGCGGCGAGACGCTGTTCGTTAGCGCGCGGGCGGCCTACGCACGGCTCGGCGAGGACAAGAAGCGCGCTATCGACACGCTGCATGCGATCCACGACTATGTCTTTTCGCGCAGCAAGGTTGGGCCCGACGCGGTAACTCCGTCGCATGCCGCTTCCGTACCGCCGGTGGAGCAGAAGCTGGTGCGCAGCAATCCGCGCCACGGCCATAAGAATTACTATGTTGGCTCCCACGCCAAGACCATTGTTGGCTGGTCTGAGGCGAACAGTCGCGCCCTGCTCGATGATCTGCTGGCGCGGGCGACCGGAGAAGAGCACATCCTCACCCACGCCTGGCTACCCGGCGAAGTGGTCATCTGGGACAACCGTTGTCTGCTGCATCGCGGCAGCGGCTATGACGCGGATACTCAGCGCCGTTTGATGCGCCAGACCCGTGTCACCGGCGCCTGCAACACCCTGAAAGAGTGATCATCAGTCCTTGTGCTGGCCGATGCGCGGCTCCTGGCCCGTGATGAGGCGGCGGATATTGCCATGGTGGCGTAGTAGTACCAGCACTGCGAGCATTGCAAAGAGTTCGATATGCTGGGGCTCGCCTGGCAGCCAATAGGGTAGGTCGCCATCGCGCTGTAACCAGAGCATGCCGGCGAGCAGCGGCGGGGTCGCGACGATCGAGACCATTGAGGCGAGCGAGGAGAAGCGGAACAAAGCGGCCATAGCTAGCCAGGCGAGCGCCGAGGCGAGGGCCACCGGCCAGGCCAGGGCAGCGATCACGCCCAGCACTGTCGCCACGCCCTTACCCCCACGAAAGCGAAGCCAAACCGGAAACATGTGGCCGAGCACGGCGAACAGTCCGGCCACGACCGCGGCATCCGGACCCCAATAACCTGCAGCGCGTGTGCTAAACCAGCCCTTGCCGGCATCAAGCAGCAGCGTTAGCGCGGCCAGGCGCTTGTTGCCCGTCCGCAACACGTTAGTAGCGCCGATATTGCCCGAACCAATCTCACGGATGTCGCCGTGGCCGGCGAGGCGCGCCAGCAACATTCCGAAGGGTATAGAGCCGATCAGATAGGCGACAAGCGCAGTGATATAAAGCGGCCAGGTATAGGCTAAGCCTCCGAGTGGGTCAGGCACCCTCAGGTCTTCTCTGTCGCGTCGTAGACAGTGCGTCCGCGCACCATCGTGCGTAGCACTCGGCCCTGCACAGGGTGGTCGTCATAGGGCGCGTTGAGAGATTTGCTTCGCAGCCTGTCGACATCGATAGTCCAGGGCGTGTTGAGGTCGAACAGCACCAAATCGGCTGGTGCGCTTGCCGAGAGTCTGCCTTGCTCGAGGCCCAAGAGTCGTGCGGGTGTAGCGCTTAGCCGTGTGAAGAGCGTCGGCAGCGTCATGTGGCCGCCATGCACTAGGGCAAGCGCCAGCGGCAGCATGGTCTCAAGCCCGATAATGCCGAATGCGGCCTGGGCAAAGGTGGTGCGCTTGGAATCCTGGTCGTGTGGTGCATGGTCACTGACGATGGCGTCGATGGTGCCGTCCGCCAGCCCTTCCACCATGGCAATGCGGTCGGCTTCAGAGCGCAGTGGCGGCTGCACCTTGGCGAATGTGCGGTAGTCCTCGCAAGCAGATTCGTTGAGCGTGAAATAGTGCGGCGCCGTGGCGCAGGTCACGGGCAGGCCGCGCGCCTTGGCCCGGCGCACAGCGTCCACGGCGGCGGCGGTCGACAGATGGGCCACGTGATACGGCGCGCCGGTGTGTTCGACTAGGCACAGGTCGCGCTCGACGATAATCACCTCGGCCTCGGCCGGAATGCCGGTGAGGCCGAGGCGTGTCGCCAACTCGCCGTCGTTCATCACGCCGTCGGCGGTTAGCGTTATGTCCTCGGGGTGCTGCATCACGAGCTTGCCGAAGGGTTTGGCATAGGTCAGCGCGCGGCGCATGACGCGGCTGTTCATGACCGTGCGATGGGCATCACTGAAGCCCACTGCGCCGGCTTCTGCCAGCAGTCCGATCTCGGTTAGCTCCACACCTTCGAGGTCGCGGGTGATGGCGGCGATGGGGTAGATCTTGACGATCGAGGTCTCACGCGCCCGTCTGGCAATGAACTCGATCAGGGCGATCTGGTCGATAACCGGCTCAGTGTTGGGCATGCAGGCAATACTGGTGACGCCGCCCGCTGCTGCTGCCCTGCTAGCGCTTGCCAGCGTCTCCTTGTGCTCGGCACCTGGCTCGCGCAGATGCGCGCGCATATCGACCAGCCCCGGCGCTAGGCACGCACCTGCGCAATCGACGACCGCCGCATCCTCGGGCAGGCCGTCCGCGAATAGCTTTGGACCGACATCGGCGATGTGGCGGTCGTCAGTCAGAAGCTCGCCCGGTGCATTGAGCCCGCTTGCGCCATCGATGAGGTGCGCGTTGATATAGGCGACGCGCCCGTGGCGCCGATCGTCGTCGCTCACGTTTCGCCTCCGTGCACGAGGATATCGAGGCAGGCCATGCGCACTGCCACGCCAAGCTCCACCTGGTCGAGAATGACACTGTGAGTGAGGTCGTCGGCGAGCCGGCTGTCAATTTCCACCCCGCGGTTCATTGGTCCCGGATGCATGACTAGGGCATCGGGCTTGGCGTGCGCCAGCTTGTCCTCGTCGAGTCCCCAGAAGTGGAAGTATTCGCGGATCGAGGGCACGTATGAGCCTTTCATGCGCTCGGTCTGCAAGCGCAGCATCATCACGATATCGCAACCTTCCAGCCCCGCGCACATGTCGTGGAAGACCTCGACGCCGAGACGCTCGACCGCGGGTGGTAGCAGGGTCGGTGGCACGATTAGGCGCACTCGTGCGCCCATGATATCGAGCAGATGGATGTTGGAGCGGGCGACGCGGCTGTGGCGAATATCGCCGCAGATTGCCACCGTCAGGCCGCCGAGCTTGCCGCGCCGGCGGCGGATGGTCAGGGCGTCGAGCAGGGCCTGGGTAGGATGCTCGTGGCTGCCGTCGCCGGCATTGATGACAGCGCATTCGATCTTTTCCGACAACAGCTTGGCGGCGCCTGAATCGCCGTGGCGCACGACCAAGGCATCGGGATGCATGGCGTTCAGCGTCATCGCCGTGTCGAGCAACGTCTCGCCTTTTTTGATGGCGCTGGAATACGCTTGCATGTTGATGACATCAGCGCCGAGGCGCTTGCCGGCAAGCTCGAAAGAGGTGCGCGTGCGCGTCGAGCTTTCGAAAAACAGGTTGATCAGTGTACGTCCGTGCAGGCGGTCCAGCTTTTTGGCAGCTTTGCGATTGAGTGCAGCATAGGATTCCGCAAGGTCGAGAATGTGCTCGATCTCTGCTGCGCTCATTCCGGCAATGCCGAGAAGATGCGACTGTACGCTAGCTATGGTACGATCCGATAGTGGCATCAAAACGCTGATCATACCCTTCGTTTGCGCGAGGGCAAGCCGGCAAACACGCTTTAGTCGAAAAGTTCCCGCCACATCTGCGGTGTGGTCGCGGTAAGCATGGTGATAACGCTGAGCATGATCCCCCATCAGCGGTGCGTTGCCGCTCATCTGCCGCGCCATCAGATAGGTTACAGGCGAACCGGGCGGCGCGGCGAAAAGCAGCAGGACGGTAGCGGCCTGCTGAAACCGAGTGCGCGGCCGACCCGGAGTCCGACGAGCGACAGCATCAGCACAGCGCCCACAATCGCCATGATGGTCGGACCAAGGTCCAGCCTGCCGAACGGCGCGCGTGAGGCGGTCGTCCGGGAACAGCAGGAAATAAATCAGACGCTCGAGAGGATACCAGACACCGTCGCTGGGAAGTCGATGCGCAGTAATCCGGACCCAAACGGGGTCAGGGTGAAAATCGGCAGCAGCGCCGCCAGAGGCGGCATCATGCCGTTCTTGGGGCGCTGGCGGCAAGCGCGTCGAGAGCGCCCTGCAGAATATAGGCGGCGGCCATCTTGTCGACGAGCTCGGCCCGGCGCCGCCGCGACAGGTCGGCATCGAGCAAGGTGCGGGTCACGGCCTGGGTCGATAGCCGCTCGTCCCACAACAATAGCGGAAGGGGCACCGGCTTTGCTACATTAGTGGCGAAGGCGCGGGTCGACTGTGCCCGCGGGCCTTCGCTGCCGTTCATGTTGAGGGGAAGTCCCAGCACCAGACCTACGATCTCGTACTCACGGCAAATTATGCGCAGTTGCTTCGTATCCTTGGTGAATTTGGTCCGCCTCAGGGTCTCCATCGGCGTAGCCACAACGCGCCCGTGATCGGATAGCGCCAAGCCCACTGTCTTGGCTCCCAGATCGAGCCCGAGCAGACGTCCCGCAGGGAGCGCGTCGTCAAATGACTTCAGGTTGCTGAAGATCATGCCGCCCTTATGCCCAGCAGCGGCAAAGAAAGAAAGCCCCGCACCTAGGTGCGAGGCTCAAAGTCGGATGCGAGATTCGAGTGGAGTGGAGACTTGGTACAGAGGACACTATGGATTCCACTCTACCATGCCCTTAACATGGGTTAAGTTGGAGCTAGTTTCCGCCTCTATGGCGGGGGGAAAGGGGACAAAATAACGAAAATCAAACAAAAATATGATCGCCGTGGCTTCGCCTTGGACATGGGTGTGCCATATGGCGGTGACGATGGCGACCGCCCGTTCCGCTTTTTCGACAATCGTGAGAAGTACCTGCTTTTCGTGACAACCTGCAACGAGAAGTGGGTGATCGCCGAGCGCGTCGGCATGGAACTTGAGAAACTGGCGCCGCGCCCACCGGCCCTGCGCCTGTTCGATGCCGGCATGGGCGACGCTACGGTGCTGACCAGAGTCATGCGCTGCGTTCATTTCTATTTTCCCGCGGTACCGGTTCTGGCGGTGGCCAAGGAGATCAGTGTTGAGGACGTGCGTCTCGGCCTGGAAAAGATGCCCGATCGTTTCGTCGAGCATCCCGAGACGGTGTTGGTGGTAACCAACATGCGATATTCGGAGGCACCAATGCTGCGCCCCGACGCCAGCCACGCCGGCGCCCTCAATTGGCACGAGGTAGCGCTGAGCGGCGATTCGGCCTACGAGTTCGACGAGCAGATCAAGGGCCTGCAGTCATTTATCGCCGATGGCTGGCGAGCACGCACGAGCGAGTCGTCCGGCAACCCGGTCTATGTGGTGCCGTCGGTAATGGTGATCTATCGCGAGGATCGGCGCTTCGTGCTCGATTCGGTGATCCCGCGGCGCGGTAGCGAGTTGCCGGGTTACGATTTGGTCGTGGCCTCGCAGCCCTATCGTGCGCGCATGCCGGCCGAGGGCAAGGTAGGTACGGTTCTGGCGCCGCTGTCACGGGCACTAGCGCCGGGTGGGCGCATGATCGCCATCCAGTCTACCGGGCGCGATCCAGGCATGGAGATCATCCGTACCGTCTGGCCAGAAGAGGATCCTTTCCAAGTGTCGCGCCAGAAGTTGGTGGCGGCTCTGCGCCAGAATCTCGGTGAGGCAGCGAACGAGTTCCGCTTTCACGATTACCCGGACCACCGCTCGGAGTTCCGCTTCAATTTGCAGTGTCTGCCCGGTGAGGTTGGCAACAATATCGGCACTTCGACACTGCTAGCGGCGTGGAACGCTGCGGTCTATGTGGCACAGATTGAGGACGTACGCTTGGCTGAGGTGCTGCGCTCCGATGCCTATTTGCAAGCCACCTGGGACGTGCTGCAGACTTATGGTGGGCTCTGGTTTGTCGACGAGAGCTTCGTCGTGGAGCGTTTACAGGTCTAATTGGCTAAGCCGCGCGACGCTCGCGGATGCCGGCGTCGCGGATGGCTTCGGCGGCGGCGGCTTCGGCGCCAGGGCCCATGACATGGGCGCCCGAGACACCGGGGATATCGGGCAGCGCTTCCAGCAGCTCGACGCAGATGGCGAGACCTTCCTCGCGCGGATCGCTTGCGTCATCTAGGCGCGCAATGGTGGTCTCGGGGATGTGCACGCCGAACAGATTGTCGGTCATCCAGCGTGCGCTCTTGGCCGAGCGTAAGGCGCCGATGCCGATGAGGAACCAGGCGCGCTCGGTTATGCCTTCGTCTGCGAGCCGCGCCATATAGCGGCGCAGCATGTCCGCATCGAAGCAGAACTGGGTCTGGAAGAAGCTCGCCCCGGCTGCGAGCTTGCGCTCAAGCGCGACCGGCGACCAATCCGGTCCGGGTTCGCTGGGGGTGTCCGCAGCCCCCACCACCAGCGCCGGCGGCAAGGCAATCTCGCGCCCCGATGGCAACCGGCCTTCGTCGCGCATGGAGCAGGCCAGCGCGATCAGGCCCGCGCTGTCGAGGTCGTGCACCATCTTGGCATCTGGCTGGTCGCCGCCAGCGACATCGTCGCCATGCAGGCACATGACGTTGGCAACGCCGAGCGCTGCCGCGCCCAGCAGATCGTTCTGCAAAGCCAGGCGGTTGCGGTCGCGCAGCGTGAGCTGCAGCACGGGCTCGATGCCCTCGCGCGCCAACAGCGCGGCGGCCGCGAGGCTTGACATATGCGAGCGTGCACCAGCGCCGTCGGTGACGTTAACGGCATCCGCTACGCCGCGCAGCGGTGCGACGTTGGCCAGCAACGTCGCCGGATCGGCCGAGAGTGGCGGCGTTGTTTCCGAGGTCACAACGAAGTGGCCGGCACGTAACAGCTTTTCGAGTGCGCCGCCGGAGAGACGCGCTTCGTCGGCAATATCCATGGTCACAGGCGGCTTCCTTTTCCGATAGACGCCAAAGATTAGGGCCCGCGGAATGGCCAGTCAAAGGCCAAACACGTCCTTGCGAGAAGGCCTTGTGCAAGGCGGAGGCGCATCTTAGGTTCGCAAAAATGGCAACCTATTCCGGGAGTGGGGAGATGTCCTCCAAGCTGCACATCCTATTGGCCACGGCGCTGCTCGCCGTCGGTATCGCCCCGCCCGTCGCAGCCGACAACCACGTCAACCCGACCTGGCAGGGCAATGCCATCGAAGGGCCCGATACGAGCATGAGTGGGAAGGCGCCTCCTGGGGTTTTACCAGCGCCGAGAACCACGATTTGTTTGTCGCCGATCCGGTGGGATAAGCCCCAGCCTATGGCGCTTACTGCGCCTATGGTGTCAGCAAAGGTTTAAAGCCCGATATCGACCCGCAAGCGCGGCACATCGCCGATGGCTGGCACTATCTGAACCTCAATTCTAACGTCCAGGCACGCTGGGAAAAGGACATTCTCGGCCATATCGCCAAGGCCGATGAGATCTGACTGAATATCGAACACAACTAGATCATTTTCTCTGCCCCTATATACTGCGTCGCAATAAATAATGGTGCGGTGCATTTAGGGGAAACCACGATGACGACCGAGACAGAAACCGAGACTGAGGTGACACACGATCGCGAACTCGATGGTCACTATTTTGAAGATCTCGCGGTCGGTATGAGCAATCTCTACAGCCGCACCATAACGGAAAGCGACATAGTGCTGTTCTGCGGCATTTCTGGCGATACCAATCCTGTGCATCTCGACCGCGAATACGCCTCGCGTACGCGCTTCCGCGGCCCCATCGCACACGGTATGCTCTCGGCTTCTCTGATCTCGACAGTGCTCGGCACGAAGCTGCCCGGCCCCGGCGTCATTTACGTCAGCCAGAACTGCCGCTTCTGCGCGCCGGTGCGTGCCGGCGACACGGTGGTGGCACGCGCTACGATCACTAGCCTCGACGCTGATAAATGTTTTGCCCGTTTGGAGACAACCTGCAGCGTCGGCCCGAAAGTGGTGATCGACGGCGAAGCCGTCGTCATGGTGCCAAGCCGGGCCGCATAAGATGCTTTCATTTCGTATGCGCCACCCGCTTACCATCGATTTAAGGCACCCGAAGCGAAACCTAATTAACTCCCAATGTATTCGTCACACCCGCTTGCCCAGACTTCGCATTTGCGGTAAAGCGCGCGGGCCATGCGGATTTGCCGACAATATGGGCGAGTTCCGCCGGCGGCGCGCGGCGCAGCGGTCGCGCTCGGGAATTTCGACGGCGTTCACTTGGGCCATCGCGGCGTTATTGGCCGCGCCGCCAACGTGGCGCGCGACGAGGGCCTGCCGCTCGGTGTGATGTCGTTTGAGCCCCACCCGGCGACGGTGTTGCGCGCCGACAGCGCGCCTTCGCGCCTGACTCCTTTTCGCGCTAAGACCCGGCGTTTACGCGAATGCGGTGTCGACTGGTTCTTCTGTATGCGTTTTACGCGCGCTTTTGCCGAGATGAGCGTCGAGGCTTTCGTGGACGACGTGCTGGTCGATGGACTTGGCGTCAAGCACGTAACCATCGGCCACGACTACCGTTTTGGCCGCCACCGCATGGGCGACCACCAGTTGCTGGAAGACGCCGGTGCAGCGCAAGGCTTTGGCGTCACCAGCGTTGCCGCCATCGGCAATGCAGGCGAAGTCTATTCCTCGACCCGCGTGCGGCAATATCTGCAGCGCGGCGAGCCGCGGTTGGCGGCGGCGGTGCTCGGCCACCTCTGGGAGGTTGAGGCGCGGGTAGGGCGCGGCGATGCGCGCGGACGGAACCTCGGCTACCCGACCGCTAACCTCCGCCTTGACGAGCATGTCGAGCCCGCCTTCGGCATTTATGCTGTCTGGGCCGGCATCGTCGAGGGCAGCGAGACGCATTGGCATCCCGCCGTGGCAAGCTGCGGTGTGCGCCCCACTTTCGGCGGTAAGACCGTGTTGCTGGAAGTGCACGTCTTCGATTACCAGGGGGATCTTTACGGCAAATATCTGCGCGTCGCCTTCGTTAACTGGATCCGGCCCGAAGAAAAATTCGACGATGTCGACGATCTGGTGCGCCACATGGACGAGGACTGCTATAACGCGCGCTTCATGTTGGCGGGTTCGGCGCCGCCGCCCGACAAGGGCCGCACCGCTTTCAATCCGTGAGGATACCGTGACCCGGAACTACAAAAGCACCTTGTTTTTGCCGCGCACCGACTTTCCCATGAAAGCCAGCCTGCCCAAGCGTGAGCCCGATATACTGGCACGCTGGCAACGCGTCAAACTCTGGGCCAAGCTGCGGGAAAGCGCGCGCGGACGCGAGAAGTTCATCCTGCATGATGGCCCGCCCTATGCGAACGGGCCGATACACATGGGGACAGCGCTTAACAAGATTCTCAAGGACGTGGTCAATCGCACGCGCCAGATGAGCGGCCTCGATTCCCACTACATCCCAGGCTGGGACTGTCATGGCCTGCCCATCGAGTGGCAAATCGAGCAAGACTACCGCAAACAGGGCAAGAGCAAGGACGAGGTACCGGTCCAGCAGTTCCGCCGCGAATGTCGCGCCTATGCCGAGAAGTGGATTGGCACCCAGATGGAGGAGTTCATTCGCCTCGGCGTACTCGCCGACTGGGGGCGCCGCTACCTCACTATGTCTTACAAGGCCGAGGCGCAGATCGTGCGCGAACTCGGTAAGTTTCTGCTTAATGGTGGGCTGTACAAGGGCGCTAAGCCGGTAATGTGGTCGCCGGTCGAGAAAACCGCGCTGGCCGAGGCCGAGGTCGAGTATCACGATGTCACTTCGCCGGCAATCTTCGTGCGCTTTCCCGTGACCGAGGTTGGCATGCCCGCGATCGCCGGTGCCGATATTGTGATCTGGACGACGACGCCTTGGACTATGCCCGGCAACCGGGCCATTGCCTATGGTGAAGATGTGGAATACGCCGTCTACGAGGTAGTGGAGGCGCAAGACGGTGCCCAGGCTAAGCCCGGCGATCGCATCGTGCTGGCCACGGCGCTGGAGAGCGCGGTGGCTGAGAAGGCAAAACTGTACCTCCAGCGCAAGGACGTTTTCGCCGGCCATGCGCTCGCCGGCACGCGGGCACGCCATCCGCTGGCGGGCGACCACTATACCTTCGACGTGCCGCTTCTGCCGGCTGACTTCGTTGCTATAGATCAGGGCTCTGGTTTTGTCCATATCGCCCCCGGCCACGGCGCCGACGATTACGAACTTGGCCGAGTGCATGACATTCCCGCCCCATCGACGGTGGACGATGACGGTTGCTTTCTCGACAGCGTGCCGCTGTTCGCCGGCAAGCATGTCTACAAGGTTAATCCGGAGATCATCGCCACGCTGGCCGACTATGGAACCTTGCTCGGCGTGGAATCCTACCTCCACTCCTATCCCCATAGCTGGCGCTCCAAGAAGCCGGTGATCTTCCGCAACACGCCGCAGTGGTTCATCAGCATGGAGACCAACAACTTGCGCGAGGTGGCGCTAGCCGCGATCGACGAGACGCACTGGGTGCCGGCGATAGGCCAGAACCGTATCCGCGCGATGATTGAGACGCGGCCCGACTGGTGCGTCTCGCGCCAGCGTGAATGGGGCGTGCCGATTACGGTCTTCGTGCACAAGGAGACGGGCGAGCCCCTGCGCGACGGCGAGGTCATCAAGCGTGTCGCGGCGGCGGTGGAAGAAGCGGGCGCTGACGTTTGGTTCACTGCCGATCCCGCCCAGTTCCTGGGCCCCGATCGCGACCCGGCAGACTACGAGATGGTGAACGACATTCTCGACGTTTGGTTCGATTCAGGCTCAACCCATAGTTTCGTACTCGACTGTGACGAGACTCAACGCTGGCCGGCCGACCTCTATCTCGAAGGCTCGGACCAGCACCGTGGCTGGTTTCATTCCTCGCTTCTTGAATCCTGCGGCACCCGTGGCCGCGCGCCTTATAACGCGGTGCTGACCCACGGCTTCGTGCTCGACGCGGATGGCCGCAAGATGTCGAAGTCGCTCGGCAACGTGGTGGCGCCGCAGCAGCTCATTGCCGACAATGGCGCCGATATTCTGAGGCTCTGGTCGGTGCTCAGCGTCTACACCGACGATCTGCGTATCGGGCCTGAGATAATCAAGGGTCTAGTCGATTCTTATCGCCGTTTGCGCAATACGCTACGCTACCTGCTCGGTAATCTCGCCGGCTTTGAGGAGAGCGAGCGTGCCGCGCCGGCCGACATGCCGGAGTTGGAGCGCTGGGTGCTGCACCGGCTGGTGGAGCTCGACGCGCTACGGGTAGAGGCCTTCAAGGATTACGAGTTTCACCGCTTTTACGCGGCGCTACACACCTTCTGCGGTAACGAGCTATCGGCCTTCTATTTCGACGTTCGCAAGGACTCCCTCTATTGCGACGGCATCGGCAATGTTCGGCGCCGGGCCGCGCGCACGGTGCTCGACATCGTCTTTGAGCATCTGGTGACCTGGCTTGCTCCGGCGTGCGCATTCACGGCGGAGGAGGCATGGTTATCTCGCTATCCGTCCGATGACGACAGTGTCCATCTGCGTACTTTCCCGGAGACGCCTGAGGCTTGGCGCGACGACGCGCTGGCCGAGCGTTGGCGGCGCCTGCGCGCGATCCGCCGTGTGGTCACCGGCGCGCTTGAGGTCGAGCGCCGCGAGAAGCGCATCGGGTCCAGCCTGCAAGCCCATCCCGTCGTGCATGTCGGCGAGGTCGATGCGGTTTTACTGGCGGACGTCGATCTTGCCGAGCTTGCCATCACCTCGCAGATCACGGTGACCACGGATGCTGCACCGGCCGATGTCTTCACCATGGCAGAGGAGCCCGGTATTGCAGTCGTGGTTGGGGCGGCTGACGGCGATAAGTGTGAGCGTTGTTGGCGCCAGCTTCACGAGGTCTCGTTTGAGACTGGGCTGTGCGGGCGTTGCGACGCGGTGGTCGCAGTCGCAGCATGAGTTGGAGGCGGGCCTATCTGACGCTCGGCTTAGCGTTCGCCTTTGTCGTCGCTGTGCTCGATCAGATATCGAAACTAGTCACGCTTGGTGTCTTGCCCGAGCCCGGTATGTTCATCGCGGTGACTGGATTCTTCAACTTGGTGCACGTGCAGAATACGGGCGTCAGCTTCGGCCTCTTCCAATCGGTTCCGGTGTGGTTAATTGCCACCATCGCGCTCGCCATCGCGGCAGGTCTCTGCATATGGATGGCGCGGGCCGAGTCGCGCTTGGTGGCGGTCTCGCTGGGGCTCGCCGTGGGTGGCGCCATCGGCAACGTCATAGACCGCGTGCGTCTCGGCTGGGTCTTCGACTTCCTCGACTTTCACGCTCTTGGCGAGCATTGGCCCGCCTTCAATGTTGCCGATTCCGCTATCACTCTAGGAGTGATCGGCCTGCTGGCGACAAGTTTGATCCCGCGGCTCGGTAACGGTAAGCTGTCAGGATCATGACAAAGTATCTCAGAACTGCGCGTTTCATGTCCGTGGCGGCTATGGCGTTGGTGGTACTTGGCGGCTGCGGGGACAGCATCAAGGAGCAGTTCGGCGTTGGTCGTCAAGTACCTGACGAGTACCAGGTTGTCGAGGCGCAGCCGCTCGCCTTGCCGCCCGACTATCACCTACGCCCGCCGACTCCCGGCGCCCCGCGTCCGCAGGAGCAGGATGTGCGCCGCCAGGCAGAGAAAATCATTCTCGGCCCTAATGCTGAGCACACATCGGTCGGCGGTGCACCGCCGCCACGCAGCCCGGGTGAACTGGCGTTACTCAACATGGCCGGTGCCAACGAGGCCGATTCCGGAATCCGGCACCTTATCAACCGCGAAAACTCCGTGCTTGCCGCTGACGATGAGGGATGGGTAAACGAACTGATGATTTGGCAGCAGGACGAGAAGGAAGGCTTGGCGCTGGACCCGGTTGCCGAGGCCCAGCGTCTGCGGGAGAATGCGGCGGCGGGTCGGGCCCCGACCTATGGTGACACGCCGGTCATCATGCGCCGCGAGCAGGCGCCGCTCGAAGGCCTGCTGAGCTCGTTCTGATCTGATCACGCTGGCAAGGCGCTGAGATCAGATGATGTGGACGCGGCTCGTTGCGGCCTGTCTTGTGTTGGTCTTCGGCCTGACACCGATGGCAGAGGCCGCGCCGGGCAAGACCTTCGGTGCCGAGACCTTCTTCCTCGACAATGGCATGCAGGTGGTGGTGATCGCCAATCATCGCGCACCCGTGGTGCACCATGCGATTTGGTACAAGATCGGCGCTGCTGACGAGCCACCGCGCGTCTCCGGCATTGCGCATATGCTTGAACACATGATGTTCAAAGGCACGCCAAGCGTGCCTGATGGTGACTTCTCACGTGTCGTTGCACGCAACGGTGGCAACGATAATGCCTTCACCAATCACGACTACACCGGCTATTTTCAAAATATTGCCGTCGACCGCCTGGCGGTGGTGATGGAGATGGAGGCCGACCGCATGGTCAACTTGGTCTTCGAGGACACCGACTTCGAGACCGAGCGCAACGTGGTGTTGGAGGAGCGGCGCATGCGCACGGACAATCGCGCCAACGCCCAGTTTGGCGAGCAGATGGCCGCGGCGCAATTCCTTTCCCATCCCTATGGCATGCCGGTCATCGGCTGGGAGCACGAGATCCACGCCTTTACCAGAGAGGACGCGCTGGCTTTCTATCGGCGCCATTACGCACCCGGTAACGCTATTCTGATCGTTGCCGGCGATGTTACGGTCGAGGCATTGCGGCCGTTGGCCGAGTACACCTATGGCCGCGTTCCCGCGCGACCTGTCGCAGAGCGTGTACGTCCCTCGGAACCCCCGCAGCGCGCCGCGAGGCGCTTAGTGATGAAGGATGAGCGGGTGGCGGTGCCAGAATGGATGCGCAGCTATCTTAGCCCCAGCTATCACGATGACCCAGACGGAATTGCCGTAGCACTCGACGTGCTCTCGGAGGTGCTTGGCGGCAGCACTACCAGCCGCCTGTACCAATCGCTGGTGGTGGAGCAGCAGCTCGCCAACAATGCCGGCGCCTATTACCAGGGCACCACGCTTGATCGCTCACGCTTCGGTGTCTATGCGCGCCCCGCACTCGGTGTGACCATGGAAGCTGTCGAGGCGGCATTCGACGCGGAACTCGATCACCTGTTGCAAGATGGTGTCGGCGAGGAGGAGCTAACGCGGGCCAAGTTTGGCATTCGCTCGCTTGCGGTCTACTCGCGCGATAGCCTGTCGTCTTTGGCGCGCATCTTCGGCGTGGCGCTGACCGTGGGGCTTACCGTGGAGCAGGTTGAGAACTGGTCTGACGCGGTGGAAGCGGTAACCTCAGAAGATGTGCTCAAAGCGGCGCGGGCGGTGCTGCGGCCCGAGGCCTCCGTCACGGGCGCATTGCTGCCAAGCGGCGAGAGGCAAGGCTCGTGATGCCACGTATTCTCCTGGCTGCGCTCGCCCTTATGCTCGTGGTGCAGCGTCCCGCCGCCGCGGTGGAGGTCCAGCGCGTGGTTAGCCCTGGTGGCATCGAAGCCTGGCTGGTCGAGGAGCATACTGTACCCATCGTCAGCCTACGCTTCGTTTTTCGTGGCGGCAGCGCGCTCGATCCCGACGGCAAGGAAGGTCTCGCCGAGCTGGCCTCGGGTCTGCTCAACGAGGGTGCCGGCGAGATGGATGCACTCGCCTTCCAGAAGGCCCTTGACGACAGCGCTGTGCGCATGGGCTTTAAGGCCGGCATTGACGAGTTCGGCGGCAGCCTCGCCACCCTTACCGAAACCGGTGACGTTGCCTATCACCTGTTGGCTATGGCTCTAAACGAGCCGCGCTTCGATTTGGATGCGCTCGAGCGGGTGCGCGCACAAGTCGTTGCCGGGCTTGAGCGTGCGGCCAGAGATGGCAACGAGGTGGCGCGACAACAATGGTATGTCACGGCCTTCGCCGGTCATCCCTATGCCCGCCCGCCGGGTGGCACTATTGCCGGTGTCGAGGCCATAACCCGCGACGATTTACTTGCCTTCGTCCGTGATAGATTCGGGCGCGATGCTTTGATAATTGGTGTTGCGGGTGACATCAGCGCGCAAGATTTGGGGCGCATGCTTGACCTCGTTTTCGCGGATTTGCCGGGAGAGGCGCGACCCGGCGATATTCCCGAAACCTCTCCCGGGGCCGGTGGTATGGTACTTGTGGAGCGATTGCCGCAGCCGCAAAGCGCACTGCTGATGGGACAGGTCGGGCTCAAGCGCACCGACCCACGCTACTATACCGCCTATGTCATGAATCACATATTCGGCGGCGGCGGTTTCTCAAGCCGACTGAACATGGAAGTGCGCGAAAAGCGTGGGCTGGCTTACGGAATTTTCAGCTATCTCGTGCCGTTAGATCACGCCGCCTCCTTCATGATTGGCACGGCGACACAGAATGCGCGTGTCTCGGAAACTCTGAGTGTGGTCCGGGACGAAGTGACCCGCCTGCACGATGAGGGAGTCAGCGAGGAAGAACTGGCTGACGCCAAGACCTATCTCACGGGTTCGTTCCCGCTCAGGCTCGATAGTAACGGCGAGATCGCGTCCATACTTGTGGGCATGCAGGTCGCCAAGCTTGGCATCGACTATCTGGACCGCCGTAACGGCCTTATCGAGGCGGTGACCAGAGAGGACATCGCGGCGCTCGCTGCCGAGCTGTTAGACCCCGATGGCTTCGCGGTGGTCGTAGTGGGCGAGCCCGAGGGCATTGACGCCACGTCCAAATAGGGGACTTGAGCGAGAGACAATGTGGGGCTGATACTTGCCACGCGTGCCTATTTGACACCGAATCTAGAAGGCGTGATCGATGTCGCTTTGAGCCGTCGGTTGAACTTTCTCGCCTTTAACCAGGGCTGTAACTGCGTCGCCAGCGGGATACGGCGCGTCTCTATGCTCACGGCACCTGGCCAGTCTGGGCGCGATTTCGCAGCAGGTGGTCTGCGAGCACGCAGGCCATCATAGCTTCGCCGACGGGCACGGCGCGGATACCAACGCAAGGGTCGTGGCGGCCCTTGGTGAGTATGTCAATCTCATTGCCGGACACATCAATGCTACGACGGGGAATTGTGATAGAGCTCGTCGGCTTAACCGCAAAGCGCACTACCACATCCTGGCCGCTGGAGATACCGCCGAGCACGCCGCCGGCATTATTGGAGAGAAATTTTGGGGCATGTGCGCCCTGGCCAGCGCGTATTTCGTCGGCACTGTCGACGCCGTTCTGCACTGCCGCGGCGAAGCCTTTACCGATCTCGACGCCCTTTACTGCGTTGATGCTCATCATCGCCTTGGCAAGGTCGGCATCGAGCTTGTCGTAGACCGGTTCACCGAGGCCAGCGGGTACGCCTTCGGCGACTACCTCTATCACCGCGCCAGTGGAGTTTCCGTCTTTGCGCAAGGCGTTGAGTGTACCCTCCCAAACCGTTGCCATCTTGGCGTCGGGACACCAGAACGGATTGCGTTCTATCTCGTCCCAGTCCCAGCGATCACGATGGATGGCTTCACCACCCATCTCGATGAGTGCACCGCGGATACGGATACGCTCGCCTAGCACCTTGCGGGCAACAGCGCCGGCGGCGACACGCATGGCGGTCTCGCGGGCACTGGCCCGGCCGCCGCCGCGATAGTCGCGGATACCGTATTTGCGCCAGTAGGTGAAATCCGCATGGGCTGGGCGGAACTGCTCGGCGGTGTTGCCGTAATCTCGGCTACGCTGGTCCACGTTCTCGATAACGAGCGCCAATGGCGTGCCCGTGGTCTGGCCTTCGAAGACACCGGAGACGATGCGTATTTTATCCGGCTCGCGGCGCTGGCTGGTGTGGCGCGACTGGCCCGGGCGGCGGCGGTCCAGATAGTACTGGATGTTTGCCTCCGAGAGCGGCAATCGCGGCGGCACGCCATCGATGACGCAGCCAATGGCAAAACCGTGGCTTTCGCCCCAGGTGGTGAAGCGGAAGCTTTTACCGAAACTATTGCCTGGCATAACTGTTGTTAGACGATCGAGATGTCGGGCGCATCCACGGCCTTCATGCCGACCACATGATAGCCGGAATCGACATGCAACACCTCGCCGGTGACGCCTGAACCAAGATCGCTGAGCAGAAACAGCGCGGCGCCGCCGACATCGTCGATGGTGACATTGCGCTTGAGTGGGGCATTGTACTCATTCCACTTGAGAATATAACGGAAGTCGCCGATGCCGCTAGCGGCGAGTGTCTTGATGGGGCCGGCCGAGATCGCATTGACGCGGATGCCGCGGCCACCGAGGTCGACCGCGAGATAGCGCACGCTGGCTTCCAGCGCAGCCTTGGCTACGCCCATGACGTTGTAGTGCGGCACCACCCGCTCGGCCCCGGCATAGGTAAGCGTGATCAGGCTGCCGCCTTCGTTCAGCAGTGCGCTGGCGCGCCGGCAGATGGCGGTGAACGAATAGCAGGAGATATCTAAGGTATTGAGGAAGTTCTCCCGTGAGGTATCGAGATACTGCCCCTTGAGCTCTTCCTTGTCGGAATAGGCGATGGCGTGGATCACGAAGTCGAGACCACCCCACTGGTCGGCAACCGCGGCGAAGGTGGTTTCGACGCTGCTCTCATCCGTCACGTCGCAGGGTAAGACCAGTGACGAGCCGACCGATTCGGCCAGCGGTTGCACCCGCTTCTCCAAGGTTTCGCCCTGATAGGTAAAGGCGAGTTCCGCCCCATGGGCATTGGCCGCGCGGGCAATTCCCCAAGCCAGTGAGCGGTCGTTGGCCACGCCCATCACTAGGCCCTTACGGGCAGCGAGTAGGCCGGTTCGAGTTTCCGCGATATGCGGTGTCGGGACGGTCATGGTTGGTCCGACCAGATGTTGTTGCTGAATCTCACTGGGTCCCCAATGGCGCATACGCAGCCTACAACATGGTACGGCAGCAGAAAACCCACACGGTGCAGCGCCTAAGGCGTGCGTCCGAACCAGTCGGTGAAGGAGAAGCCGAGTTCACCGCTGGCCGCCGGCGGTGCCGCGAGTGCGGGGTCTGATGCCCGCGGCGGCTCGATGGTGGTTGCCACGGGCTCGACCTCGGCCACAGCCAACGACTCGCCTCCGATAGTCAGTACCGGCGGGGCCAGACGAGGATCGGCGAGCGGCTCGACGCCGAGACGGTAGTCACCGGGATCACCCGCCTCGTAAGCGCTCTCTACGCGCGCCGTCGGTGTCGCTTCGACTGCAGCGGCCGAGGTCGAAACCGTATTGGTCTCCTTGTTCTGCTGCGCTGCGGCCGACGGTGTGCACAGCAACGTCGTGATCATGCTTGTGGCCAAAAGCCGCCTGGCGGCCATCGTAGTCTCCCTATCCATTATGAGGCACGGTAGCGGGGACGGCGCAACTGGGCAATGGTTCGTGCTCAGCGCACCGTATAGGAGTGGTTGCGCGACCACGCTTCGACCAGCTTGGTAAGCTCCGTGTCGGGCTCGCGCGGTAGCATTATCTTGAGGCGTACGAGTTGGTCCCCACGCTTGCCGCCACTGACGGAAATACCCTTGCCGCGCAGGCGCAGCGTGTCGCCGGTATTGGCGCTGGCCGGGACGTGCATGGCGACCGTACCGTCGAGGGTGGGCACGTCAATCTTGGCGCCGAGTACAGCCTCGCCGAGCGTGATTCCAAGATCCATACGCACGTGCTCGCCGTCGCGGGTGAATTTTGGGTGCGGGTCAATCTCCACCAAAATCAGGACATCACCAGCGCTGGTCGGGCCCTTCTGGCCCTGGCCTTTCAGACGAATCGTCTGGCCGTCGGTCATGCCTTCGGGAATAGCAACATCGAAGGAGCGACCACCCGCCATGGTCAAACGCTGCTTGCCGCCGCGGGCCGCTTCGGCGAAGCTGATATGGATGCTATATTTCTCATCGGCACCTTTGCCGCCGCGTCGTCCGGGCCGGAATCCGCCGGCGCCGCCGAACAGATCGCCGAGGATATCCTCGACGTTAAAGCCGCCGGCAAAGCCCTCGAACCCGCCGCCGGCACCACCGCCCCGCTGGTATTGGTATTGTTGCTGCTCCTGGCCGGACGCATTGATCTCGCCGCGGTCGTAGCGTTTGCGCATGGCCGGGTCGGAGAGGATGGCATAGGCTGCCGAGACCTGTTTGAAGCGTTCCTCGATGGCGCTGTCGTCAGGATGGCGGTCGGGGTGAAGCTGCTTCGCCCGGCGCCGATAGGCCGCCTTGATATCTTCCTGGGATGCGCCGTGCTCTACCCCGAGAACTTGATAAAGCTCGCTCATGGCGCAGGTCCTGAAGCATGCAAAAGCCTCCCCGGCTATACGTGCCGGGGAGGCTTGTCGCGTGTGGCGCTAACGCGACCGCTCAATTGCTGGCGATCTGCCAGACCCCGTCCGGCTGACGGCAGGCGGTGCCATACGCAGACTCG
>Ga0187827_10000245_pt1 | contig 86324 bp, 77 predicted proteins | sample ETNtaG_39_FD_167969 | JGI IMG/M metagenome (GOLD analysis project Ga0187827, IMG submission 167969) | Marine microbial and viral communities from oxygen minimum zone, Eastern Pacific Ocean - ETNP2014_SV_150_PacBio MetaG (Illumina Assembly) | ecosystem: Environmental > Aquatic > Marine > Hypoxic... | reverse complement strand
CCGTTCATACAGCCGCTGCCCCAAGGGAATCTCCTCGCGTTCGTCTGCCATTATTACCCTCCCGTTGGCTGACTTGAGACGGGTACGTGCCAACCAGCACGGCCAGCCTCCTGTACAGGAATCTTGTTCACCCTATAAAAGGATCTCTTTATCTGTTTATGAGCTACAGTATATAGAAAAAAAGCCGTATGCGCTACCTCGAGCGCAGGCGTTGAGCCCGCATTTTCGAGAAGGTGGCGAAGTGAACAACCCAGCCCTGTTGGCCGTAGCCCACCTCCAGGCGGGTCATGTCGACGGCGGGCAGCAACAGACGCAGACCGCCACCAGCGCCGAATCGGGCTCGATCGAAGCTGAACTCGTCGCTCTTCGTCCACGCCAGTCCGCCGTCGACGAACAAGGTACCACCGAGGCCGAGGTCGGCACTCATGCCGAACACGGTGATCTCCGTCGGCTCCACGAGGGGCACTCGGTACTCCACGGTGGACAGCAGTTGCTGCGGTCCGAACAGGTCGTGGCCCAGATCATCGACGGTATAACCGCGTAGAGTGTTGGCCCCACCGAGGTGGTAATCCATGTATTGCGGCAGTTCCTTGTTGATGCGACCGGACTGCAGCGTAAGCAGTTGGGACAACACGATGGTGTGACCGGAAAACGACGGCTGGAAGCGGCGCCCGTCGAGGTTCAGGGTCCAGAAGTCTCCATCTCCGGGCAGCGGTCCGCCTGTCTTCCAGGCGTCCGCCTCCGCCCACCATCCCTGAGAAGGGTTGGACCAGCCGTCGCGCGAATCGAAGCCGAGGCTGCCTCCGACACGAAACAGGTAGTCCACGTCCGTTGGGGACAGGGTGTGCCCGGGCAGGTCAGACTTGAATTGCAGGTACGAAAATGCGATCGAGGCGCGGCCGCGTGAGCCCAACCACGTGCCCAGCCGTGGCGTGAGCTCTGTCGAGGTCTCTTCGAACCCGTCGAACTCGTTCTGCCGCACGATGCGCGACGCATCGAGGTCGAGGGACACATGGTCACCGATCATCCACGGGTGGACGAGATCGACCAGATAGCTGGTGCGGCCCCCGAAGAGAGCGTACCCGGCGAGGAAGATGTCTCGGCCGAGAAGGTTTACTGACTTGACGGCCGGACCGAAGGACCAGCCGTCCTGGTCGGTGACGTCATAGCTGATGTACGGCACGACGGGCGGCAGTTCGCGCAGATGGTATGTGACGTGTACGGCGTCGTCACCCTCCGCCAGGAGCTCGACGCGGACGGAACTGAAGATGTCGAGATTCTCGAGGCGCTGCAGGTCCTGGGCGAGCGTCGTTGGGGCGAGGGGTTGGCCGACGCGGGTACGCAGTTCGCGCTCGATGATGTGGACCCGCGTGTACCGGTTCCCCACCAGATCGACGCGCTCCACGCGCCGACCCGACAGCTCGTCGGCGGTGGTGTAGGGTTGGGCCGACAAGGAACCGGGCAGAACGACACCCGCAAGACACAGCCACACTCCACAGCTTGAAAGTCGCAGCCTCTCCACTCTCAGATCTCCCTGGTGACGGCACTTGATCTAAGAAAAAGGAGATGCAGCGATCAAACTCGCGCAGAACGAGAAACGGGGGAATGACGCAGCTGCCCCATTCCCCCGTTCCCTTGCCGGCTGCAGTCGCTCAGCCGAGTAGATCCAGTAGGAGGCCCGCGTCCCCTCCCTGGGAGGGAGTGCCTGAGGATCCTGTTCCCGGATAGCCCGATCCGGCACCCTGTTCTGCCACTGCCTCGCCACCCGCCGCTCCACTGGACGCGTCACTTCTCTGTGAGTCTCCCGACCCTTCCTCCAGCTGTTGCTTGGCCAACTCCTGCCGTGCCTCCATCTCCATGCTCTTGGCCTGCGCGGCGATACTGCGGTCCTGACTCGAAGGTTCAGCGGGTGCCAATGCCGCTCGGTACACGATCTGAGCCTTGCGTATCGTCGCCTGGGGATCCCCGGACACCTTCGAGGTGTCAATGCTGACTTCGCCGCCAACGGCGTATCGCTTGCCGTCAGGGCCCGTCTGGTATTCGTAGGATGGGCCACCGCGAGCGTTGCCGCCGGCAGCGGCCATGTGGGCCTGCTCGTGTTGACGCACCTCGCGGTCTCGCTGTTGCAGTTCTTCGACCTGGCGCTGCTCGTCGTCGGAAAGCTCGCTGTCGGAGGATCCCGGGAGAGCTGTTTCCACCGGCGCCGTGGCGTCGGCCACCACGGTCGCATCTTGCGTCGACCCGGTCACTGCCCCCTCAAGGATCTCGGCGGCGGGCACCACCGTCCGGGGCAGTAGCGACGGCGGTGGCAATACGGCACCGATGGCGGTCAGAGGGGACAACTCTCCGGCCGCCGCGAAGGCCGGATCCAGGCCGGCCGAGATCACCTGTGCTGATGAGGGTCGACTGTCCTGGCCGGACTGGGAGAATCCCGTCACGGGCAAGAACTGGGAGCTGCTGGCAGGATCGGTACGCAACCGGCGGCCTCGCGAGAAGAAAGAAAAAGATGCCTTCCCTTCTTCTATCGGCCGGCGCAGGGGTGAACTTTAACGGCTCGGCGAGTTTTTTTCGGGACTCGAGAAAATGGCCTCCGGGAGTTCGTCGAATACGGCGATCTCCGTGTGGCGCTTCGCGCCGAAATCGTCATTCAGCAGGATGTGGCCAAAAGACTGCCAGTTCGCCCAGGGCATGATGAAGCGGGGGTCTTCGTCGGACGCTTCCCGGTAGAACGACCACTGACGGACGAGGCTGTTGTCGATGTCCACCCACACCTGGTAGCGGTTCTGTGGCGTCCTGCCCACATCACGGAAGGTGAGCTCGAGGATGTAGGCGGGCAGCCCCTCCTCCGTCATGCCTTCACCCTGGTAGGTCAGCGTCACCCCGGAATCCTTGAGTTTGTATGGCATGACGAGCCAGTACGAGTCGTTGATCCAGGCGCCATGGGCTCTGTGCAATCGTGCTGCCAGGGTATCGGCGTCCGTGATCTCCACGCCTGCCTGCCAGGCACGGCCGCTGCCATCATGGATGTTTGACAGGACTGTGAGGTCACCGGTCTCGAAACGGTGATCCCCCGTCCACTTGTCCCACACGTGGCGGCGACCGCCGAAGAAGCGCCAGGTCACGTACCGTGTGCTGTCCCACGCGGCCCGTCCCCCGAGACGCGCCATGACCCGGTCCGCCAGTTCGACGGCGCGGTGGTCGGAACCGGCTGCATCGAACCCAGGCGCCGCAGGATTGCCGACCACTGTCGGCGGCGGCTGGACACTGACCACCGGTGCAGTGGGTAGCTGTGCCGGAGCCGCCTCGGGCACTGTCCGAGGGGGAGGACCGCAGGCTGCAAGAACCAGGCCGAGAATCAGCAGGACTTCGGTACGCATGGAACCCCTCATGAGGTTCGCTCCTTTCCCGCGGCCCCTTTGCCGAGGCGGCCCCAGAGGCCTTCCAGTTGCTCCACCGCGTCTCCCAGAGTGTCGATGGCGTCGACCCAGAACTCGGGAGACTCGATATCCACACCGAGCGACTCGCGTGCCACGTTCTCCGCCGTGTCCGAACCGGTGCTACGCAGAAACTCCTCGTAGCGGGGCAGGAAGGCGTCCCCCTCCTCGCGGAAGCGGGCGAACAGACCACGGCTGAGCAGGAAGCCGAAGGTGTAGGGAAAATTGTAGAACGTGACGCCTGTTATGTAGAAGTGGAGCTTCGACGCCCAGAACAGAGGGTCGTCACCCCCTTCCTCGAGGGTATCGCCGAACAGACGCTGCTGGGTCTGCGTCATCAGCTCGCGCAGTCGACTCACCTCGACCTCCCCCGCCTGACGCTCCTCGTGGAAGGCCCGCTCGAACTCGAAACGCACCGGTATGTCCATCAGGTAGACGGCGCCGTGGGCGGTCTCCATGTCGAGGACGCGCAGCTTGTCCTCATCGCTCACGGCCGGATCGGACAGAATCCCTTCGGTGAGGATCATCTCGCCGAAGGTGGAAGCCGACTCGGCCAGGGTCATGGGGTAGTCGTGGCAGTAGGGGCGAGTCTGGCGCAGGACGTGATGATGGAAGGCGTGGCCAGCTTCATGAGCCAGCGTGCGTACATCACCCGGGCTGCCCTGGAACGTCATGTAGATGCGCGGCTCCATCGTCAGCAACGATCCTGTGCAGAAAGCGCCAGGTCGCTTTGCCTGGCGGGGTTCCCATTCGATCCACTGCTTCTCGTACATCTCTCCTAGGAACGATCCCAGCGCCGGGTAGGCAGCCGAAAACGCATCCTGCACCTGGGCTTTGGCCTCATCCCAGGAGAGAGTCCGCTCTTCCCCTGGCATCGGCAAGGGGGCCTCCAGATCGTACCAGGCCACCCCCTGGGTGCCCATGGCATCGGCTTTCAAACGCAGGATTCGCCGTGCCAGATCGGCGCGACTGTGGATCGCCTCGAACATGGCGTCGAGGGAGCGCCGGGTGATCTTGGCCTGGAACAGGGCGATGTCGAGAAAATGATCGACGCCGCGATGGCGGTTCAGCGACAGTCGCGTGCCGGCGATGGCGTTGAGTGCTGCCGCGGTGGTGTCCTGCACCTCTTCCCAGGCGGCATTCCCACCGGCAAAAGCGGCCTGGCGGACCGCACGATCGGCGCGCGCCAGCAACGAACGCCGTTGGGCGATGGGCAGTCTTTCGGTGCGACCGTCAGGCCATTGCATGTCGAACTCGAGGCGACCGGACAGCGTGTCGTACAGCCGCCCCCAGGCGTGCAGACCATCGACGCCGAGATCGGCCGACAGGCGTTCCTCGGCGGGACTCATCGTCTTCTGTGCATCATCACGCAGACGCCGCACATAGAACCCACATCCTGCCAGCGTCGGACGTCCCGTAAGTTCGTCGATGGCGTCGTCGGTGGCCGCCTTCAGACCGCGCATCAGCTCGACATCCAGCTTCTCTGCCTCGGCGTATACCTGGGCGAAGGCGGCCTCCTCCTTCTTGTATTCCTCGCTGGCCGTGTCCGCCGCCGTCAGGCAACCCAGGTAGGCGCCCATGTGATAGAGACGACGCATCAGATCCTCGCCATCCACCAGGATGCCTTCCCAGCTGTCGGCGTTGTCGGAGTCTAGAGTGTCGAGGGCTCCGGCTCGTGACTGCAGGGCCTCGAGGTCGGTGGTCAGTGCCACCTTGAAGGCGCGCATCTCGTCACCACCGAAGGTGGGAAAAAAGCTGGCAAGATCCCAGTTCATCATCTGCTCCCTGGCGTAGACTTCACGATACAGAAAAAGGGGACGGTCGACTGCGCGTCAACCGCCCCCCCTCGGGGCGCATGGTTCTCACCTGTTACTCAGGCCATACGGACGGACTTCACATCCTTCTTGCTCAACTGCACGCCACTGGCCTTGGCCCCCTGGATGGGGTACTCGCTGATGGCGAACTGCTCTTCGAGCACGCGCAGGCGTGGGGCCGGTTTGTATTCCAACTCCACCGTGGCCTCGTTATTAAGCGTAAACCTGAGCAACGTCCCACCGGCGGGCACCAGCTCGTAGGCGCGGTTGAGGATAAACCCCTCGACCTTGCAGCGCTTGATCTTCGTCGCCCCTTTCTTGTCGCGGAAGACGACGTTGAAGATCTGCTCCTTGTCGGGGAAACCGCAGTGCTGCATACCCTTGCCGACAAAGAGCTTGTCGGGCGCGTCGACGACCGAGTAGGTGCCGTCCTTGCGCACGACGAGGATTCGATCGTAGAGCGACACGTCGGCGATGAAGGTGCCGTCCACCTGGTGTCCGAGATACCCGGTGGCCTTGTCGTAGCAGAGCTTCTGATCCCGTTTGGCCGCTTCGCGCACATCGACCTTTTCGAAGGAGGTGATCTCCGTGCGCCGTGGAAACCGGTCGCGGTACTTGTCGATCAACGCCCCGAGGTAACCGATCGTGAAGGGGACGATCTCCTTCAGATCGTGGCGGATCTGCTTGAGCCGTGCCTTCAGTTCGCGCATTTCTTTCTTGGCGCGCTCGATGTCGTAGAGGGAGATGCGTCGGATCGGGATACGCAGCAGCGTGTCCACGTCATCGCGCGTGACCTCTCGCTTGATCTGCTTCGCATGGGGCTTCAGGCCATCGAAGACGGCCTGCACGACCCCGTCCTGGGTCTTCTCCTGCTCGATTCCCTGATAGATGCGCTGCTCGATGAAGATCTGCTCCAGCGTGCGGGCGTGGATCCGATCTTCGATTTCTCCCTTTTCAACCCGCAACTGGGCTTTGAGGATATCGACGAGGCGGTCGACGTTGTGCTGCAGCACCTCGGTGACGGTCATGATACGCGGCAGGTCACCATCGATGACGAGGAGCGCCACCGAGATCGACATCTCGCAGTCGGTGAAGGCATACAGGGCATCCACCACGTCAGCGGCATAGACGCCGCGGGGCAGCTTGATCTCTATCTCGACATTCTCGGCGGTGAAGTCCTGGATGGCGGCAACCTTCACCTTGTTCTTGCGCGCCGCATCTTCGATGGAGTTGATCAGCGCTTCCGTCGTCGTGCCGTACGGAATCTCGCGCACGACGATACGCTTCTCGTCCGAGGCATCGAGCCTGGCCCGCACGAGGATCTTACCGTTGCCGTCTTCGTAGTTGGACACGTCCACCATGCCGCCGGTGGGAAAGTCCGGGAACACCTCGAAGGGCTTGTCCTTCATGTAGCTGACCTGCGCTTCGAGCAGTTCGATCAGGTTGTGGGGCATGATCTTCGTCGTCATCGTCGGGGCGATGCCTTCGGCGCCCTGAGACAGCAGCAACGGGATCCGCACCGGCAGGACGACGGGCTCCTTGTTGCGCCCATCGTACGATTCCACAAACTCGGTCACCTTCGGATCAAAGATGACCTCCCGGGCCATGGGGGTCAGCCGGCACTCGATATAGCGCGCCGCCGACGCCATATCACCCGTATAGATGTTGCCGAAGTTCCCCTGCTTGTCGATGGCCACATCCTTGTTGGCCAGCACGATGAGGGCCGAGAAGATCGACGCATCTCCATGAGGGTGATACTTCATACACTGGCCGACGACATTGGCCACCTTGTGGAAGCGCTCGTCGTCCACCTCATGCAGCGTATGCAGGATCCGCCGTTGCACCGGCTTCAACCCATCATCAAGATGCGGAATCGCCCGCTCCTTGATGGCATACGAGGAGTACTCGATGTAATTCTTGTCGTAGAGCTCTTTTATGTAGGCCAAGTCAGACTCACTCCTGTGGATCCAAGTCCACCGGCAAACAGCGGACAGTTCTTCTCAGCACAATGCGACGCGGTGTCGTGAGACAGAATTCGATGGGTCCGTTCGCCGTGGACCCGTAGCGCTCTCAGTCGCCGATCAGACGCCACAGGGACGTGGCGTCAGGCGACTGTCGTCGGAGCAGCGCCGGGACGGCGCCGCGAGAATGAAGCGGAGGGTCCACGGCGAACGGACCCTCCCACCTTGCCTCTAGACCATGTGCTCCATGATGTACTCGCGCCGTTCTGGCGTATTCTTCCCCATATAGAAATTCAGCGTCTCGGGCACCTCCGACATCTTGTCGATGGCCACCTTCACCAGCTTGATATCCTCACCGATGAACTGACCGAACTCCTTCGGTGAGATCTCACCCAGACCCTTGAAGCGCGTCACCTCTGCCCCCTTGACCTTCTTCTGCGCCGCCTCCCGCTGCTTATCGGAGTAGCAGTAGATGGTGTCCTTCTTGTTGCGCACGCGGAACAGGGGCGTCTCGAGGATGAAGACGTGACCGGCCACCACGAGGTCCTCGAAGTATGTGAGGAAGAAGGTGAGCAGCAGATTACGAATATGGAAGCCGTCGACATCGGCATCGGTGGCCAGCACCACCTTGTTGTAGCGCAGCCCGTCGATGCCGTCCTCCACACCGAGGGCCATCATCAGATTGTAGAGCAGTTCGTTCTTGTAGACCTCCGCCTTGCCACGACCGTAGGCGTTTTGCGGCTTCCCCGTCATCACGAAAATGGCCTGGGTATTCGGATCTCGGGAGGAAACGATCGAACCGGCCGCCGACTGACCCTCGGTAATGAAGATCGTCGACTCGTCGCCGCACTTGCGATCCCCCAGATGATACTTGCAGTCCCGCAGGTTCGGGATCTTCATCGAGATCTTCCGGGCGTTCTCTTTGGCTTCCTTCTTCACCGCGTTCAGGTCTTTGCGCAGCTTCTCGTTGTTGGCGATTCGCTGCTCGAGACTCTCCGCGGCGGCGCGGTTCTTATGCAGAAAGTCGACCACCGCACCTTTCACATCGTTGACAATCCAGCCGCGCACGTCGGTGTTGCCCAGCTTGTTCTTCGTCTGCGACTCGAACACCGGCTCCTGCAGCTTCACGGCCACAGCGCCAGCGATACCATCGCGCACGTCGACGCCGCTGTAGTTCTTGCGGTAGAACTCGTTGACGCCCTTGAGCACACCTTCACGAAATGCCGACTGATGGGTGCCGCCGTCAGAAGTGTACTGACCGTTGACGAAGGACCAGTACGTCTCGCCGTAGCCTTCGATGTGGGTGAAGGCGAACTCGAGCCGCTCGCCCCGGAAGTGGGCCGGCTCATATGTCACCTTGGCGTCGTCGGTGCCGACTTCGCGCTGCAGCAGGTCGAGAAGACCGCGCTTGGATTCATACTTCTGGCCGTTGAGCACCAGTGTCAGGCCACTGTTGAGGCAGGCGTAGTTCCACAGCCGGCGCTGAACGTATTCTACGTTGTACTCATACTCACCGAAGATCTCCTCATCCGGTACGAATTCCACCAGTGTGCCATCCGGCTCACGGGCAGCTTTGCCCTTCTTGGTCTCCTTCTTCAGGTCACCCCGTTCAAAGAGGGCTTCAGCATACTGGCCATTGCGATAGGAGACGACACGAAAGCTCTGTGACAGGGCGTTCACCGCCTTCGTCCCCACCCCGTTGAGCCCCACGGAGAACTGGTAGATCTCGTCGTTGTACTTGGCCCCCGTATTGATTACCGAAACACACTCCACCAGCTTGCCGAGAGGAATGCCGGAGCCAAAATCACGGACGCGCACGTGGTCACCCTCGATCTTGACCTCCACCTTGCGGCCGTTGCCGGTGATGAACTCATCGATGGAGTTGTCGATGACCTCCTTCAGGAGTACGTAGATCCCGTCATCGGGATCGGAACCGTCACCCAGGCGACCGATGTACATGCCGGTGCGCAGGCGGATGTGCTCCAGCGACGACAGTGTCCGGATCCGGCTTTCGTCGTAGGCGGCTTTGCCGTTGCCGTTGGTCCTGGCCTTACCTGCCCGCGACTTGCCGTTGCGGGCCTTGGTCCCCGTGGCCTTGGTGGAAGAACTGAACAGATCAGCAGTGGTCGTCATGGTGTATGGTCGCGTCCGTCGAAGCGAGCCGGGCGGGACCCGTGGACTGGCCGCACGCCCGGCATGGGTTCGGAGTTGTTCTGTACGGATCAGCGGAGAGGTCCGCGAACAGCCGGGGAGAGAGTCGTGTACCACGAAGCCGCCGGGGGGAGATCAGGCGGCTTCAGCCCAAGATATGGTGTACATGCGACCGGCACCATGGTCGCATCTGCAACCGGCACCATGGTTGCTGAGCAGCTAGCTGCTCAGTCAGCGCGAGCGGGCTCGGGAGTGATGCTCGCGATGATGGGGCGGACCGTGGTGCTCCTGACGCCGACCGCCTGAGGCAGGCTTGCCCTTGCCCTGGGCACCGCCACGTCGACGACCGCCGCCGCTGCGGGCCTTCACGTTGGTCAGGTCCGGTTCGCGACCACGCCACTCAGGATTGATCTCCCGCACCTTCAACAGACGCTTCAGATTCCCCAGATCACGGTCGGTGACCATGGTCAGAGCTGTACCGGTGCGTCCCATGCGCCCGGTGCGGCCGGTGCGGTGAGCGTAGATCTCGGGGTTGAAGGGGAAATCGAAATTGATCACATGGGTCACGTGCGAGAAGTCGAGTCCCCGTCCCGCCACATCGGTGGCGATCATAAACTTGATCTTGCGCTCCTTGAAGCGGTCGAAGATCGACATGCGCCGGGGTTGATCGAGACCCCCGTGGATGTACTCAGTGTTGCGGAAAGTCCGGCGGAACGTGCGGTAGAGATCGCCGCCTTTGTCCCTCGAGTTGCAGAAGACGATGACCTGGTCGAGGTCCTCCTCTTCACTCAGCAGGTCGAGGAGGCGATCGATGCGATCCCCTTTCACGTGCAGGAAGTGGTGTTGCAGCGAACTGGGGGCCCCCTGGTCGCGGTTCAGTATCACCTTGACGGGATCGGTCAGATACTTCGAGGTGAGTTTCTCGATCTCGGGAGGCATGGTGGCCGAAAACAGCAGTACCTGATGCTCCTGCATCATGCAATCGAGGATGAAGTCGACGTCCTCGATGAAACCCATGTCCAGCATTTCGTCCGCTTCGTCGAGGACGACAGTGCGCACCTGCTGCAGGTCGAGACGGGTATTCCAGATCAGGTCGATCAAACGGCCGGGCGTGGCCACGAGGATGTGCACGCCATGCTTGAGCTTGGCTTTCTGGATGTTGATGTCAAAGCCACCGAATACGGCAAAGGGGACGACATCTGAGTCCTTGGCGACATCGTCGATCTCCTGCACGTACTGCAGGGCCAGTTCGCGGGTAGGGACCAGGATCAGATGCTGAACGACACGATTGTCGGTGTCGGTCATGTTGACCATGGGGATGGCGCAGGCCGAGGTCTTTCCGGATCCGGTCTCGGCCAGACCCACCACGTCGCGTCCTGCCAGAACGTGGGGGATGGCCTGCTCCTGGATGGGCGTCATATCTTCGTAGCCCATCTCGGCGAGCCCGGACAGGATCTCGGGCTTCAGGTCGGTCTCTGTAAACTTCAAGTTGCGGGATTCCTCCGTCAGAGGTTGATAGGAAAGGACATCTCGCTCAAACGTCCCGCGGCGTCTGAGCGGGTACGGAGCGGGGGTGGATGCGCCGCACGGCGAATGTGGGGCCGCCCGGCGTTAACACCCCTAAAGCTATGAAATTTCTGAAATTACGCAATCTTGACACACAGCTCGGCCGATCTGGTCCAAGGTGATCCGTTGCCCCAGTCTCTGCCTGGCCTATCTTAGGCATCTCCTTTCAGAATCATCACTTACGTCATCTACCAGGCCCTGGTCCCATGTCCAACGTGCGCGTTCGTGTCGCTCCTTCTCCCACGGGGGCACCCCACGTCGGTACCGCTTACATCGCCCTGTTCAACCTGGCCTTCGCGCGCCGACATGGCGGCCGCCTCCTGCTCCGCACCGAGGACACCGATCAGGCACGTTCCCGGCCCGAACACGAAGAGCGGCTGATCTCGGCCCTGCGCTGGCTTGGCCTCGAGTGGGATGAGGGCCCGGATGTAGGTGGCGACGCCGGCCCCTATCGACAGAGCGAGCGTCTCGACCACTACCGGCCCCACGCAAAGCAGCTCGTCGAAGCCGGGCATGCCTACTATTCCTTCATCACGGCCGCCGAACTGGCTGCCTGGCGAGCCGAAGGCCAGGCAGCCGGCGAACCAGCGCCCTTCGATGTCGAACGGGAAGCTGATCAGGTCGCGGCATGTCAGCGAGCTGAGTCAGGCGAGGATCACGTGATTCGCATGAAGATGCCCCGGGAGGGCACCTGCGTCATCGATGACCTGCTCCGTGACCCGATCTCGATCGACTATGGCGGACTCGACGACCAGGTGCTGCTCAAGTCGGACGGCTTCCCGACCTATCATCTGGCCGTGGTTGTCGATGACCACCTGATGGGTATCACCCACGTGATCCGCGGCGAGGAGTGGATCAACTCCACGCCCAAGCATCTGTTGCTCTACGAATGGTTCGGCTGGGATGTGCCGCAGCATGCCCACTTGCCGCTGCTGCTGAACCCGGATCGCTCGAAGATGTCGAAGCGGCGCAACCCGACGTCGATCGATTACTACCGACGTGCCGGGTACCTGCCGGTGGCCCTGCTCAACTACCTGGCGCTGATGGCCTATCCGCCCGCCACCAGTGCAGATGGTGCCGACGAGGAGAAGGAGCCCCTCGCCGATCTCATCGGTCGGTTCGATCTGACTCGCGTGAACCTGGGCGGCTCGGTCTTCGATCTGGAAAAGCTGAACTGGCTCAACGGACGGTACCTGCGCGAGGATCTGACGCCGGGCCAGTTGCTGGTGGCCCTGAGGGACTGGGCACTGAATGACGACTTTCTGGCACAGGTGATCCCGCTGATGCAGCCCCGCATGGAAACCCTGGGTGACCTGATGCCGAAGTGCGCCTTCTTCTTCAGCCGGAAGGTGGCTCCCCAGGTCGAGGACCTGTTGCCGAAGGGCCGTGAAGCCGCCGACGTTGCCGCCATGCTGCAGACGACGGTCTGGTCTCTGGAGACGGTGGTACCGTGGCAACGCGACGCCATCGAGGCGGCGGTGAAGCGGGTGGGGCAATTCTGGGAGTGGGCGATTCGGGACGTGACTCGTCCGCTGTATACGGCGATCATGGGTCAGCCCGTGGGGCCTCCATTGTATGAGTCAATCGTCCTTCTCGACGTGGACCTGACACGGACGCGGTTGCTGGAGGCGATCGAGGCCTTGGGCGGTATCTCGAAGAAGAAAGCGAAGAAGCTGGAGAAGGACTGGAGTCGCCGCTGAGCGGAATCCGTCAGCGGATGGCCATGACGCCTCCCTGCAATTGGAAGCGCGACGTCTTCATCGGTGTTTTCACTTCCCGCTTGCTGTCACCGATGCGCACGACGACACCGGGAAACAAGGCTTTCTCCGCCTCGACAAAAGCCGTGCGCTGACCGCCGGAGGCGGCACCCGCCTCGATCTCCTGGCGCTCCCTCAACAGCCCCTGATGCAGTTGTACGATCTCGCCCAACTGCTTGGCCGCACGAGCCAGGACTTTCTTCTGCGGACCTGTCGAGGCGGCCAGACGCTGTTGGATTGCCTTCACATCCAGCTTCTTCAGATTGAAGCGGCTCAGGTGGCGGACAATGTGCTTGTTGCTTTCATCGAGCTTGCGATTCAGCAGATCGAGTTTCTTGGCCCCTTCCGGGTCGAGGCCCCAGATCACGCACGTCATTGGTCAACTCCCGTTCCAGGACTTCAGCCCTGTCGAGAACCATCTGTGACTGCGTCCGGGCGTCGTGCAGACGTTGACGTTCGGTGATGACCTCGGTGTGTTCTCTGGTGGCTCGGCGCAGGTCGATAATCGTCTTGAATTTCAGTCCTACGGCGACGAGCAACAGGGCCAGACAGAGAATGAGAAGTCCGTCCATCGCTTCAGATCCTGGGCATGTCGTCGAAGGGATCGACCGGGTGGTGCTTGCGCCAGATCTCCACAAGCTCCTCCAGTTCCTGGCGCTTCAGTTCCACCTCAGGCGCGTACTTCTCCCGCTCCGCTGTCAGCTCCCGCGAGTGTTCTTCGGCCGCCTTCCGCTTGTCTTCGATGGCGGTCGTCGCCGACTGATGTTGCCGGATTCCAGTGCGCACGCGGGTGATGTCCTCACGGACCTGGGCCGTTGCCTTACGATGTGAGAACCAGGTCTCGACGATGATGCCAGCCAATCCTACGGACGCGATGAGGTAGACCCAGAGCATCTTCACCCCCTCTTCTGCAGTTTCGCCCAAACATCTCTCAGTGTTACGGTTCGATTGAACACGGGTTTCATGTGGGTTGACTCCGGATCGACACAATAATAGCCGAGACGCTCGAACTGACACGAGGCGCCCACCGGGAGGCGTGCGGCTTCGGGCTCGACATAGCAGGTCGGCAGTACCGTCAGGGACTCGGGGTTGAGGTTGTCGAGCCAGTCCTGTCCCTCTTCGACGTCGGCGGGGTTCTCGACCCGGAACAGGCGGTCGTAGAGTCGCACCTCGGTTTCCACGGCTTGTGCCGCGGAGACCCAGTGCAGTGTGGCCTTCACCTTGCGGCCATCAGGAGCATCGCCGCCCTTGGTCGCCGGATCGTAGGTACAGCGCAACTCGACGATGTTGCCGTCGTCATCCTTGACCACCTCGTCGCAGGTGATGAAGTAGGCGTAGCGCAGACGCACTTCGCGTCCCGGTGCCAGGCGGAAGAACTTCTTGGGAGGCTCCTCCATGAAGTCTTCGGCTTCGATCCACAGTTGGCGACCGAAAGGAACCTTGCGCGTCCCCGCGGATTCGTCCTCGGGGTTGTTCACCGCGTCGAGTTCCTCCGACTGCCCCTCCGGGTAGTTGGTGATCGTCAGTTTGATCGGATGGACAACACCCATCACCCTTGGGGCAACCTTGTTGAGATGATTGCGGATGCAGAATTCCAGCAGCGATACCTCGATGTTGTTCTCCCGCTTGGCGATCCCCGCTTCGGACCAGAATCGACGGATGGCCTCGGGCGGCACGCCCCGTCGGCGCATGCCTCGCAGTGTCGGCAGGCGCGGATCGTCCCAGCCCGACATGTGGCCGCTCTCCATCACCTGCAGCAGGCGCCGTTTGCTGGTGACCGTGTAGGTGATGTTGCCCCGGGCGAACTCGATCTGCCGCGACGGAAAGATACCGAGCTGCTCGATGTACCAGTCGTAGAGCGGGCGGTTGGACTCGAACTCCAGCGAACACAACGAATGGGTTACACCTTCGATGGAGTCGCTCTGCCCGTGAGCCCAGTCATACAATGGGTAGATACACCAGGTATCGCCGGTACGGTGGTGATGGGCGTGCAGGATTCGATACATCACGGGATCCCGCAGGTTCAGATTTGGCGAGGCCATGTCGATCTTCGCCCGCAGCACTTTGTCGCCGTCGGCAAACTCTCCGGCACGCATCCGCTGGAAGAGATCGAGATTCTCCTCTGGTGAACGGTCGCGGTACGGACTGTTGCGGCCCGGCTCGGTCTGTGTGGGCTTTGTCCGTGCCTCGGCACGGCTCTGGGTACCCCGGTTTGCTCTGATCTCTTCCGCCGACTGGTCATCGACATAGGCCAGGCCCTTGCCGATCAGTTCACAGGCCCACTCATAGAGCTGCTCGAAGTAGTCGGAGGCGTAGAGGGCCTCGCCGAAATCGTACCCGAGCCAGCGAATGTCCTCGAGCATGGAGTCCACGTACTCCTGCTCCTCCTTGACTGGGTTCGTGTCGTCGAAGCGCAGGTTGGTGCGGCCACCGAATTCCGCGGCGATGCCGAAATTGATGCAGATCGCCTTGGCATTGCCGATGTGCAGGTAGGCGTTGGGTTCGGGTGGAAAGCGGGTTACGACCTCGGTCGCCTTGCCTGCCTCCAGGTCAGCGGCGATGGCCTCGCGCAGAAAATCCCGCGACCGATCTGCCGCGTTGGCATCGTCCGTTTCTGTCTCTGTTGTCATGGTCTCGATTCTTGGTGGATGGAAGTGACGGTCACAACGTCGATCCGTCATGCCGACGCAAGCAAACCTGGCGCCCCGCCCTCTTAGCGAATGCGCCAGGCATCCTTCGCCGGCTGAAACTGCTCGGCGTCGGGCAACAGCTGTCGCAGGTGCCGTCCACCGTAGGCGAACCCGGCCAGGCCGGGCATGCCGCGGTCTTCGTTCTCCACATCGAGCACGTAGTTGTAACCGGACTCACTCATGGCGTGGATCACCGTGGCCCAGTTCAGGTCACCTCTGCCGCAGACCCGGTACTGCCACCACCAGTTGCCGATGACACCCTGGCGATAGCGCATGCGGGGACTCACTTCGCAGTCCTTCAGATCGGCGAAATACCAGCGGCCAGCGTACTCGCGGATCACGTCCTCGGCCGGCATGATCCCCATCCACACCCAGTGGGATGGATCGCACGAGAGACCGATGGACTCGTCCGGGACGGCATCCAACAGCTTGTCCCACATCTCCGGGTTGCAGCCGATGTTGCCCATGCGCACCGCCACGTCCAGCGCGATACGGATCCCTCTGTCCGCCGCGTGCTTGGCCACAGGCGTGAACATGTCCTTGTAGCGACCCACCAGCTCGTCACAGCGGTCGGACGCATTGCCTGGCGGCGACGAGAACATGCCGTAGAAGGTTCCGTTACGTACGGGGGCGCCGGAGCCTGTGAGCACCACCGGACATTCCAACAGTGCGGCGGCATCGATGGCGCGTAGCAGACGCTGCTGTTCAGCCTGCCCTTGCGCCTCGTCATCGTCGAGCAGATTGCAGTGAGCCGTCAGGCAGGACAGGTAGATGTCGTTCGCTGCCAGCCCGTCCTTGAGTTCGTCAGGTCCTTGGTCGAGGATCTTCTGAGTATCGGCTGCCCCGGCATCGGCCAGGCGCACGCAGTCGAAGTCGTTGGCTTTGGCCCAGGCGCCACACTCGTCCAGACTCCAGGTGTTCTCCCTGCCCGCGTTGGTGAAGAAGCCGATATCCATTTGTTCCCCGTCTTGTCGTCCTGTTGCTGATCGTGGGTGGTGGCGTAGATTCCGAGTCTCTACCCGACTCAACCGCAGAAACTAACTAGAAAAGAGTATGATGGCCCTCCTCAACGAGAACTATCTCAAGCTCAAGGCCGGCTACCTGTTTCCGGAGATCCGACGACGCACCGAGGCGTTCGTCGACAGCCACCCGCAAGCTGCGATCATCAAGATGGGTATCGGTGATGTGGTGCGGGGAATCCCTCGGCCGGTGGCCGACGCCATGAAAGCGGCCTGTGAAGAACTGGCCCACGACGAGAGCTTCCACGGGTACCCCCCCGAACAGGGCTACGACTTCCTGGTGGAGGCCATCGTCGAGCACGAGTTCGGCAGCCGTGGGGTCACCATCTCTCCGGATGAGGTCTTCCTCTCCGACGGGGCCAAGTGCGATTCGGCCAACATTCAGGAGATCTTCAGCGTCGACCAGGTGGTGGCCCTCACGGACCCGGTGTATCCCGTCTACTGCGACTCCAACGTCATGGCGGGCCGTACGGGAGAGGCTGACGACGCGGGACGCTACGGGGGCCTCGTCTACCTGCCCTGCACGGCACAGAACGGTTTCTCTCCGCCGCTGCCGGAAGGTCACGTGGACCTGATCTATCTGTGCTCGCCGAACAACCCCACGGGTGCGGTGATGTCCCGCCAGGACCTCGGTCGATGGGTGGAATATGCCCGCAGTGAAGGAGCTGTCATCATCTTTGACGCCGCCTACGAAGCGTATATCAGCGATACCGGGATCCCGCATTCGATCTATGAAATTGACGGCGCCCGGGACGTAGCCATCGAGATGCGGTCCTACTCGAAGACGGCGGGATTCACCGGTGTACGCTGTGCCTACACCGTCGTGCCAAAGGAGTTGATGGTGGGCACACAGGTTGGAGATGAGGTCGCGCTGCACGGGATCTGGAGCCGCCGTCAGGCGACCAAGTACAACGGCGTTTCCTATCCCGTCCAGAGGGGAGCCGCCGCCTGCTACACCCCCGAGGGCAGCCGTGCCGTACGCGAACTCGTCGACTTCTACATGAGCAACGCCACGTTGATGAAGTCGGAACTGACCGCTGCCGGCTACACCGTCCATGGCGGCGACAATGCGCCGTACCTCTGGATCGTCTGCCCGCCCGGGCAGGACAGCTGGGGATTCTTCGATGTCCTGTTGCAGCAGGCTCACATCGTCAGCACCCCCGGGGCCGGCTTCGGCTCCGCCGGAGAAGGCTATGTCCGGCTCTCCGCCTTCCAGCAACGGGACAGTGTAGCCGAAGCGCTGAAGCGCATTCGAGAGTTGTAGTAGTATGGCCCCGCGCCGAGCCAAGATCGTCGCCACCATCGGGCCCGCCTCCAGCGAACCCGACGTACTGCGCGGCCTGTTCGAGGCAGGTGTCGATGTGGCGCGGTTGAACTTTTCGCACGGATCACACGACGATCACCGACGGGTCTTCGACCACATCCGGCAGATCTGCCAAGAGCTCGGGCGACCCGTCGCCATACTGCAGGACCTGCAGGGGCCGAAGATCCGCATCGGCACCCTCGTCGACGGTTCTGTCCATCTCGAGGTGGGTGCCCGCGTCACCCTCACCACGGCCAGTGTGCCGGGTGACTCGGGGCGGATCTCCACGCCCTACGATGAGTTACCGGAGGTCGTGTCTCCCGGCGACGACATCCTGCTGTCAGACGGACTGATCCGCCTGCGTGTGGCTGGGGTGGCAGACCAGGATGTGACCTGCGAAATCGTCGAGGGCGGGACACTGCGCGAACGGGCCGGCATGAACCTGCCAGGCACGGGGGGAAACGCACCCGCCCTCACCGACAAGGACCTGAAGGATCTTGCCTTTGGTCTGGAGCTGGGGGTCGACTACGTGGCCCTGTCCTTCGTACGGCGCGCCACAGACGTACTCGATCTGAGAACACGAATCGATGCCGCCGGATCTCCCGCCGCGGTGATTGCCAAGCTGGAAAAGCCACAGGCCATCGACGATCTCGACGCCATCCTGGTGGCAGCGGACGCTGTCATGATTGCCCGTGGCGATCTGGGCGTCGAACTGTCCCCGGAACGGGTGCCCTTCCTGCAGAAGGAAATCATCCGACAGGCAGCCGAGAAAAGGGTCCCCGTCATCACTGCCACGCAGATGCTCGAGTCGATGATCGACCATCCACGGCCGACCCGGGCGGAGGCCTCGGACGTGGCCAACGCCATCCTCGACGGCACCGATGCGGTCATGCTCTCCGGCGAAACCGCCATCGGCCACAACCCGGTGGAGACCGTGCGCATGATGGAGCGTATCGTCGTCGAAGCCGAGACCCACGCTTCCTACCTCGTCCACCTCGGACGTCGACGCCGGGTCCAGGATGACACCGCCTCATTCGACGACGCCATTGCCGAAGCCGCCAGCGGCGCTGCCGCCGACATCAAAGCCAGGGCCATCATCGCCTTCACGCAGACCGGCTTCACCGCCTGCCTGATCTCCAAGTTCCGTCCGCGATGCCCGATTCTGGCCGTCACACCGGATGCCCGGGTCTACCAGCAGCTCGCCCTGTTCTGGGGCGTACTGCCACGGCAGGCCGAAGTCATGGAAAACACGAGTCGCATGATCGCCCAGACCGATGAGCGCCTGCGTCAGGAAGGCGTGATCACCACTGGTGATCCCTTGGTGTTTCTCGCTTCCAGCACGCCAGCGACTGTCACCGGCAGCGCGAACCTCATGCGACTCCACGTAGCCGGTGCAGACGCCGACTGACCTTCCACATCCTGGCAGTATTTGCTTGACCCATCGTTGTTCTTGATGTAAATTTACCATTCATTTATTAATTATTAATTAATAATTCAGTCTTTCCACTTACCACCTGTGACGTGAGCCATGCCCGCACCCGCAAAACCCAAAAGCGATCGCGCCAGACCCCGCACCTTCTCCTCCACGGATCGTGACTTCCAGATGCTGGAAGCGGTCGCCCACTACCACGGTACCAGCAGGAGTGCCATGGTCACCGGCCTGATTCGCAAGGAGTTCTGGCGTGTCTTCCCCAACGGCACTGAAACCGTTCTCCTGGATGCCGGGGCAAAGGTGAGCGAATCATGACACAGGTCTCGCAACCGGCCACCGGTCCCTCGCCTTTCAACCATCTTCCGGAGGGTGAGCTGATCGAGCAGATCGATCGCCTGCGCCAGGAGAAGAATGCCGTCATTCTGGCGCACAACTACCAGATCCCTCAGATACAGGACCTGGCCTGCGTCACCGGCGATTCACTCGGACTGTCGATGGAGGCCTCGAAGACGGACGCCGACATCATCCTGTTCTGCGGCGTCCATTTCATGGCGGAGTCGGCCAAGATTCTCAGTCCGCAGAAACGCGTCTTTCTGCCGCACCTCGGGGCCGGTTGCGCCCTGGCCGACGCCATCACGGTGGAGAGCCTGTTCGAATGGAAAGAACGCTACCCGGAACACACGGTCGTGACCTACGTCAACTCGACGGCCGAGGTGAAAGCTGAATCGGACATCTGCTGCACGTCCGCCAACGCCGTGTCCGTGGTTCGCAGCCTCGACACCGACAAGGTGCTTTTCACCCCCGACAAGAACCTGGCCCGCTGGGTGGCAGAACAGGTGCCCGACAAGGAAATCGTCGCCTACGACGGCGTCTGCCCGACCCATGACGTGCTGCGCTACGCCAGTGTCGATCGCACTCGCACGGAGCACCCTGACGCCATCATCATCGCTCATCCAGAGTGTCGCGAGGATGTCATCGCTGCCGCCGACGAGGTCTGTTCGACGACGGGCATGCTGAGCGCCGTCGGCAAATACCCTGACGCCGGCACCTTCATCATCGCCACCGAAGAAGCGATGATCCACCAGTTGAAGAAACGCTACCCGGACAAAGAGTTCGTTCCCGCGGACGGCTGCATCGGTTGCCGTCTGCACTGCCCGTATATGAAGGTGACGGGCCTGCAGGATGTCTACTTCGCCCTGGCGGACGAACGCTTCGAGATCCAACTCGACGACGACGTGATCGGCAGGGCGCGCCGCGCCCTCGATCGTATGCTGGCCGTACCCCGCGACGACTGATACCGGCGAAGTCGACACAGTAAGAAGGGGGCCGTACCTACCGAGGTACGGCCCCCTTTCTTGTTCCTCCTAGTGCGACGAAACACTCTCCTTGACCCGCCCCCAGGCGTCCGTTTCGACCACCGTCGGGCTGTCCGGGTCAGACTCCGCTTCGATCTTGCCGAACATGAGCGATTGCCGTGACCACTGGGAATTGGTGATCCGGTAGCTCCACATGGGATCGGCGTTGCCATCACCGTCCACATCGAAGGCCTCGTATGCCTGCGGCTCATCGTCGGGCACGTTGAGCTTGAAGAAGCCATCGTCGGAACCGGTGAGTTCCACATACGAACGATACCCGAGACAGTTGTCGCCGGTCACGTCGACGCCATGCTCACGACCGGCGGCAAACAGCGCCTCCGGGATGAAGGCCGAGAAGCTCGCCGTGCCTCCGGAGGCAGAAACACCGCGGGCGGCCAGGCCGGTGGTGAAACCACCGATATCGGCAGGATCACTCAGTTGCGGCAGTTCGCTCAGTGCCAGCGGCTCGAGATCGGTCCATACCATGTCGGTGATGAAGGTCGTACCACGGAAATTGAACAGTTCGTTGTCGCCCTGCGAAGCCTGCACGATCAGGCCGAAAGCGGCGTCCAGATCATCCGGGTCGTTGGTCTCCGACAGTACCGGATCAACGATCGTCGCTGTCACCTGGAAACGTGTCGGTGAGAGCACACGGACGCCGACGTTGCCCGGCTGTGAAGCGTCGGCCAGCATGGCAGCAAAACTGATGCGGTCCTCTTCGGCCTTGGTAAACTCCAGCACCAGTCTTGTTCCGGCCTTCAGGTCGGAGTCTCCCAGTTCCATCTGCTGGATCGTCGGCCCGTCTTCTCCCGGAACGGCCGAGGCAAAGCCGAACAGGTAGACGCCGCCGCTGCCGCCACCGGCCCCGGCGGGGTTGGAGGCTCCGGGCAGTCCGAACTTGGTCAGACCGACACCCTCTGCGATTTCGGTGAAAGCCTTGCCATCATAGGTGGAATTCGCCGGATCCCAGAGGATCGTTCCCGGCCCCTGCCCATGGAGGCTGGCAGTGCTCAAGATGATAGCGACGCTGGCGAAGCGAAGTGTGCTGGCGATCATTTTCTGCCTTTCTGTGTTGTTTCGATCGTGTTGCGCGCATCCGTGGCGATGGCTTCTATAGTGCTGACAGGTCACCGGAAACGTCCAGTAGAAACCACAGGCCATGGCGCAATACCAGGATCGCGACGGCGACGCCGCGGAAGAAGAAGAAGGCGAGCCCGAGCTCCCCGTCATGCAGAAGGTGGCGATCCTCTTCGTCGCCCTCGGTCAGGAGACCTGCGGTGAGGTGATGAAGTTCCTCTCCGATTACGAGATCGAGGAGATCACGCAGGCCGTCGCCAGCCTCAAGGCAGTCTCCGTCGAGATGCAGGACAAGGTTTTGGACGAGTTCGAGCAGCACCTGCTGGCCGGTGAGTGGGTCAGCCAGGGCGGCATGGACTTCGCCCGCGGCGCCCTGGAACGTGCCGTGGGACCACGCAAGGCGCAGGAGATCCTCGACCGCGTCGCCAGTACCGTGTCCTCTGGTTTCTATATGCTGAAAAACGTCGCCCGGAGCAAGTGGCGCCCTTCATCAGTCACGAGCATCCGCAAACCGTCGCCCTGATCCTGTCGCAGCTGGAGTCTCCGCAGGCCTCCGGAATCCTGGCACAGCTTCCCGAGCGTCAGCAAGCCGACGTGGCCTACCGTATCGCCACCATGGAGAACATCACCCCCGCCGTGCTCAAGGAGATCGAGGAGGCCCTCGAGGCCAGCCTGCGCGATATCCTCGGTGGCAACCAGGACGTGGGTGGTCCCAAGGTGGTTGCCGACATCCTCAACCTGACGGGTTCGTCGGTGGAGAAGAACGTACTGGATCAGATGGACGCACAGGATCCGGAGGTGGCCGAGTCGGTGCGCAACCTGATGTTCACCTTTGCCGACATCAACAAACTGACGGACCGCGAGCTGCAGATCCTGCTGCGCGAGGTCGACCAGAAGGACCTGGTGGTGGCCCTGAAGGCGGCCGAAGACGAGCTGAAGGACAAGGTCCTGGGCAACATGTCGGAGCGGGTGCGCCAGTTCATCTCGGAGGAGATGGAGTTTCTCGGTCCCATGCGCCTGAGCGAAGTAGAGGAGGTGCAGCTGCGCATCGTCCAGCAGGTGCGCCAGCTCGAGGAGCAGGGTCAGGTCACCATCGTGCGCGGCGACAGCGATGATACGTTCGTGTAGCCAATCGCTTGCGATTGACGAGGCGAGGCGCATGGGCACCGACAAGACTTCCGATCCGATCCGCATTCTGGTTGCCGACGACCATCCACTGCTGCTGGAGGGTATCCAGGCGCAAGTATCACGGATAGCAGGTGCCGAGATCGTGGGACATGCGGTCACCGGTGAGGAGGCTCTGCACCTGGCCCGACAGTTGCACCCTGACATCATCCTCATGGATGTTTCCATGGCTGGAATCGGCGGCATCGAGGCAACGCGACGGTTGCTGGGCGCAGATGACAGCCAGAGAGTGATCATGCTCTCGATGCACGATGATGCTGAGTACGTTCGCCAGTCGGCTCAGGCTGGTGCTCGTGGCTATGTTCTGAAGAGTTCCAATCCGGCCTTGATTCAGCAGGCCATCGAGACGGTGATGGCCGGAGACGTCTTCTTCGATGAGGAGATCGCGGACGCTCTCCTGCAGAAGGGTACAGGCGCAGGGCCAGGAAAGGATCCGTCCCTGGCCCCCCGTGAACGCCAGGTGCTGGCGTTGCTCGCCGAAGGGCTGCTCAACAAAGAGATCGCCGACAGGCTCTGCCTCAGCGTGCGCACGGTGGAGACATACCGCGAGCGCCTGATGCGCAAGCTCGAAATGCGCAGCGTCGCCGAACTCACTCGCTACGCCGTCTCGCAGGACATCACACCATTGAAGTGACGTCTTTGCCGAGGACCGGGAACGGTCTTTCTTTGGTGTCATGGAATATCGTGCCTTCGTCGTAGATTCGGCCGACCGCCTCGCCCAACTCGAAAGCGACCTCGCTCGAGCCCGTCACACCGAGGAGGAATCGCGACAGAGTGGCGAGCGCTTCCGTCTGCTCATCGAGCATGGTCACGAGTTCGTCTTTCGCTATGGCTTCCACCCTCGTGGCTTTGAGTATGTCAGTCCGGGTGTGGCCGATCTCTGCGGCTACTCGGCGTCAGAATTCTACGCCAATCCTGATCTCGTTCTCGACATCGTCCATCCCCATGACCGCGCTGTGCTGCAGGAGTACATCGACGAGTCAGATTACTCCCGGCCCCTGGCACTGCGTTGTCGTCGGCCCGATGGTGAGATCGTCTGGGTGGAGCAACGGGCGTTGCCCAGCTATGGCCCGCAAGGTGAACTGGTCGCCCTCGAAGGCATCGTGCGCGATGTGTCCAATTACAGACATCTGCTCGAGGGGTCCGAACGCCCCTCCGTCTCAGTGGAGGAGCGCAGACACCTGCTTCAGGCTCTCCACCAGATCGGTACGGAAACGCTGGAGTCTCTCGAACTCGACCATGTGCTCGACACCCTGGCGCATCAGGTGGTGCGCGCCGGAATCCTGCGCAGCCTGATGGTGGCCCTCGTCGATCACCAGAACCATGTGGTCCGTGTGGCCCGCAACTACCTGAGCTTTGACGGCAGCTACGAAGAGGGCATCGGCCATGTCCGACCGGGGGCACAGATCACTCCCAGTCCGACGGTTGCCCACCGCGAAGGGGAGCGCCTCGTCTTCAGCGACCAGCGGATTATCGGCACTACGTACGACCTCGACGACGATAACATCACACCCACCGTCGCCCGGACCGGCGAGTTCACCGTGATTGACGGCCCGGATGAACGCTTTGACGAGCGCTTCGAACACAAAGACAAGAAGCTGCGTTCCGGGTCGGTTTCCTACTTCATCCCTGTCCAGCGCGAAGGTCGCGTCCTGGCCGTCCTCGCCACCGGCAGCCAGATAGAGGACCGCGAAGAGACTCTGGGCAGGATCGAAGCCATGGCACCTCTGCTGGAGCAGGCCGCAGTGGCCCTCGACCACGCGCTGACCCACGGACGCGTCCGTGATCAGGCCCGCGAACTCCATGACCTCAACGGGCGCCTCCGTGAGGAGGTCTCGCGGCGCCTGCAGGCCGAGGAAACCTTGCGCGACTTCTCTCAACGAACAGTCGGCCTGGCAGAGGAGGAGAGGCGGCGTGTAGCGCGCGAGTTGCACGATGGCGTCAACCAGCTTCTCTGTGCCGTCGGCTTCGGTCTGGAGGCGGCCGGACTCGAGGTCGGCGACCAGGCACAAGCCAGTCTCGACCAGACCAGGGAACTGCTCGACCGCACGATCCGCGAAGTGCGCCGCATATCTCAGGATCTGCGCCCTGGTGTTCTCGACGACCTGGGGTTGGCCCCCGCGATCCGCAGTCTGTGTGATGGGTTCGCACAGCGGACCGGGTTGACAGTGACCCACAGCCTGGAGCAGGTCCCGAAGCAGATCCCGCCGGAGATTGCCATCACCGTGTATCGCATGCTGCAGGAGGCCCTCCACTATCGGGAACGCCTCGAAGAGCCGGGTGGCATCACGATCCTCATCAGAACCGACGAGTCAGGTGCCATGGTCTCGGAACTTGCTGATGAAGGCGATCTCCATCGGGCCATCAGCGTGGACGCTCTGCAGTACATGCGTGAACGCGCCGGCCTCCTCGGCGGTACCGTCGCCATCGAGTCTCCGGCTGAAGGCGGCACGCGGCTCTCCATTCACCTGCCCTGGCCCTTGGAGAGGACACTGCCGTGAAGGACACTCCCATCGAGGTCCTGCTCGTCGATGACCATCCCGTCGTTCGTGATGGCATCAGTTCCATGCTCTCCGGCGTCCCTCACATTGCCGTTTGCGGCAGCGCCACAGGCGGACTGGAGGCGGTGGCGCTGGCAGAGCAGTTGCGCCCTGACGTGGTCATCATGGATATCGGCCTGCCGGACATCAACGGCCTGGAAGCGACGCGACAGCTGACGATGAGCCAGCCCGAGGCCCGCGTCATCGTTCTTACGGTGTACGACAATCGCGAGTATGTCCTGCGGGCCGCCCGGGTGGGGGCCCGCGGGTACCTGGTGAAGAACTCGCCGTCGGCGCACCTGCTGGAGGCCATCGAAGGGGTTCACGAAGGGCGTCTGTGCTATCCCGCCGAGCTGACGGAACTGGTTCTCGAGGAAGTGGCGCGGGGCGCCGCCGAACTCAGCCAGGAGCGGGAGTCAACCGACCTGAGCACCCACGAACGTCAGGTGCTGGCCCTGATCGCCGGCGGTCTCAGCAACCGCGAGACCGCCGACCGCCTGGCGTTGAGTGTGCGCACCATCGAAACTCACAGACGGCACATCATGGACAAGCTTGACATCCACTCGGTGGCAGGCCTGACGAAATACGCCATCCAGGAAGGATTGACGCACGTTGGCTGAGACATGGCTGTGAACGACACCACCCTCCTCACCGGCGCCACGGGCTTCATTGGCCGCCACACCGCCCGCCGGCTGGCCGCGGACGGTCACAACCTGCGGGCCCTCGTACGGTCGACCAGCGACGCCGCCGAACTGCGGGATCTCGGCGTCGATCTCGTGGAGGGGGATGTGGCCGACTGGAATGCCGTATGCGCTGCCGTCGAAGGCTGTCGCCTTATCGTCCACCTGGCCAACGTCTACTCCATGTGGGAACGTGACCCGGCCATCTACCGACGGGTCAACGTGGAGGGGACTCGGCGCGTGGCTCAGGCAGCCGCCGAATCGGGAGTGGATCTGTTTCTTCATATCAGCAGCGTCGTAGTCTACGGTCGCCCGGACGAAGTGCCCTTCCACGAGCGCTGCGCTCCGGGTCCCGAACGTTTCAGCGAGTATGCCCGCACCAAGTTCGAGGCCGACCGCGTCGTCGAGGAATTCGCCGTCAGCCACCGTCTGCCCGTAGCCATCCTCTACCCCGGCTCTGTCCTTGGACCTGGCGACGCCAAATCGTCGGGGCGGTACGTGGATGATATCGTTCATCGGCGCCTGCCCATGGCGGTATTCAGCGACGACGTCCTGACGTGGGTCCATGTGCGCGATGTGGCCGACGCCATCGCCCGCCTCCTGGGGCGTGACGATGCGGCCGGGGCCCGCTATGTGATCGGACGGCACCGACTGACCCTGCATCAGATCAACGAAGTGATCCAGGACGTGAGTGGCGTACGCCCACCACGACTGGAGATGCCCGACTGGATGGCGCGACTGTCGGCACGAGTGCTCACCGGGCTGTCCACGGTGATCGGCAGACCCCCTGTGTGGGGCCTGTCGACCGACGTGGCCCGCACGGTGTCCCACAGCATTCAGGCGGACGGCTCACGGGCGGAACGGGAACTGGGGCTGCAGTACACCGACATCCGCACGGCGGTGGCCGATACGATCGGAGCCTAGTGCTCTGTTGAGGAGTAGACCTTGTGAAAAGAGGGCGCCGAGGAACCCGGGTCGCAAGGCGCGTGATCGAGTCGGGTCAGTGGACCCGTCGAGTGAGCGCAACGCCGCGAGCCGGGATTCATCGGTGGCCGAATACAAGGTTCGCTCCTTAACAGAGCACTGGACAACCGCCTCTACAGGTAGTCGTTGATCACGTTCTCGAGCCACTCCTCACGACCGCTCGTGCGCGCCGCCTCGCCGTTCTTGTGGACATAGGCCTCCATGTCGGCGAAGCTCGCCTGTCCCTTCATGATCCTGGCACCCAACCCCCGACGCCAGCCAGCGTAGCGCTGCTTGACGAAGTCTCCGACGACGCCGTCGTCGATGATCTTCTGCGCGATCTTGAGTCCCCGGGCGAAGGTGTCCATACCGCCGATGTGAGCGTAGAACAGATCCTCCACGTCGAATGAGCCGCGCCGCACCTTGGCGTCGAAGTTCACTCCCCCGGGTTTCAGCCCACCCTGCTTGAGAATCACCATCATGGCGTACGTGGCGCTGTAGAGGTCGCTGGGGAACTGATCCGTATCCCAGCCGAGCAGCAGGTTGCCACGGTTGGCGTCGATGTTGCCAAGACGGCCGGCGGCACTGGCCACCGTCAGATCGTGCTCGAATGTATGTCCGGCAAGTGTGGCGTGATTGGCCTCGATGTTCAGGCTGAATTCGTCGAGCAGATCGTGGGCGCGAAGAAACCCGAGCACCGTCGCCGCGTCGTAGTCGTACTGGTGTGTGGTTGGCTCCTTTGGCTTCGGCTCGACCAGCAGCTTTCCCTTGAAACCCAGCTTCTTCTTGTGCGCCACCGCCATGTGCAGCAGGCGCGCCATCTGCTCCTGTTCCCTTGGCAGGTCGGTGTTGAGCAGACTGGAATATCCCTCACGGCCACCCCAGAACACATAGTTGGCACCTCCGAGGGCGACGGTGCACTCCATGGCCTTCTTGATTTGCGCCGCCGCCCAGGCGAATACGTGCGGATCCGGGTTGGTGCCGGCGCCATGGGTGAAGCGGGCGTTGGAGAAACAGTTCGATGTCCCCCACAGCAGCTTCACGCCGGTGTCCTTCTGCAGTCCCTTTGCCAGTTTCACGATCCTGTCGAGTCTGTCGTTCGACTCTTTCAGTGACGCCCCTTCGGGGGCGATATCGCGATCGTGAAAGGCCCAGAACGGGGCGCCGAGTTTGCCGATGAACTCGAAAGCCGCCCGCATGGTGTCCTCGGCGATCTCCATGGGATCACTCGACGTCTCCCACGGCCGATCGTAGACCGGCGTCGGGCCGAAGGGATCGGTGCCTCCCCCTTTCATGGTGTGCCAGTAGACGACGGAGAAGCGCAAATGCTCAGCCATCGTTTTCTTGCCCACTTTCTCCTTCGCGTTGTAGTGCTTGAAGGCCAGCGGGTTCTTCGAGCCCGGCCCCTCGTACTTGACCTTCCCGATTCCCTTGAAATACTCCTTCATCCTTCTTCTCTCCTACGGCAGATGGTGAGCAATTGCTCAGGTGTGTCGATGATGAGCTGGGCGCCGTTGGCCTCGAGTTCCTCGCGCTCGCGGAAACCCCAGGTGACACCCACGGTAAACATCCCCGCTGACCGTCCCGTCTTCATGTCCGTTGCCGTATCTCCTACGTACACCACTCTGTCGACATCGACATTCAGCGATGCGGCCGTCTCTCTGGCCCCGGCCGGATCCGGCTTGGCCGGGGTCCCCTGCCGCATGCCTCGGACTTCGGCGAAGGACCATGACTGCAGCAACGTCTCCACCGTGAGCCGGGTGAAGTCGTCGGGCTTGTTCGACAGTATCGCCAGGGGCACACCGCACTTGGTCAGTCCGTCGAGCATCTCGGCGATTCCTGCATACGGCCTCGATGTCTCCGCCCAGCGTCTGCCATACTCGGCCCGCATCTCGGCCAAGCGGCTGGCGACCTGTTCGGCACCGCGCGAACCCGGCGGCAGCGTGCGCCGTACGAGGGTTTCCATACCCTCTCCCACGAAGTAACGGTAGGCGGATTCCGGGTGAATTGGGTAGCCGGCCGCCGCGAGCACCGCGTTCATGCTGTTGGCCAGGTCGGCCAGAGTGTCGAGCAGGGTGCCGTCCAGATCGAAGATGACGGCGTCCGCTCTGCTGGTGGTCACGGATCTCGACCTACGCTTCAGGGGTGACATAGGCGGCGGTTGCTCCCCCGTCGACGGTGAAACTCGTACCGGTCACGTAGGAGGACTCCGCCGAAGCCAGGTACAGGGCCGCGTCGGCGATCTCTTCGGCGGCGCCGAAGCGGCCCATGGGTACGTGTACCAGCCGCCGTTGCCGCTTCTCTTCGGTGTCGAGGTATTTCATCAGCATTTCCGTATGCTGCGGACCTGGACACAGAGCGTTTACCCGAATGCCCTCGCGGGCGTGGATCACCGCCAGTTCGCGGGACATGGCCAGCACGCCTCCCTTGCTCGCCGTGTAGGCCAGTTGAGGCGTGGCCGCGCCCAGGAGGGCGACGAAGGACGCCATGTTGATGATCGAGCCGCCGCCAGCCCGACGCAGGGCCGGGATTCCGTGTTTGCAGCCGAGAAATACGCCCTTGAGATTGACCGCCATCGTCTGGTCCCAGACCGCTTCGTCGGTGTCGGCGCCGGCGTCGTCAATGTGGGAGATGCCGGCATTATTGAACAGGATGTGCAGGGCCCCGTAGGCGGACTCGGCCGCCTCGACCATGGCGGCACAGTCGGCGTCGAGGGAGACGTCGGCGTGTACGTAGAGGCAGCGGCCGCCATTGGAATCGAGATCCATTGCCACCTCACGCCCTTCGTCGTCACTGACGTCAGCGATGACGACACTGGCCCCTTCGGCGACGAAGCGTCGGGCGCTCTGTCGACCAATGCCGCTGGCTCCTCCCGTGATCAGGGCCACCTTGTCCTGCAGGCGTCCCCCCGTCACGATAACACCGGGTCGCTGACACGACCGACGGCCGCGGCGGCTACCAGTCCGCCGAACAACGCCTGCTGGCGGGGATCCTGGATCGCGGTCAGCTCCGGATGCCACTGCACTGCCAGCAGCCAGGGGTGATCCTCTGCCTCGAGGGCCTCGACGACACCGTCGGCGGCGCGGGCGACAGTACGCAGCCGTGGCGCCGCGACATCGACGGCCTGGTGGTGCCAGGAGGCGACGAACATCGACCCGGCGCCGACGACGGCTGCCAGGCGGCTGTCGGGCTCGATGGCAACGTCGTGATATGCGGGGCGACGGGGGGGGACGCGGTGAGCGAGTCCATCGCCCACCCGTTCGGGCAGATGTGTGATGAGCGTTCCTCCGAGGGCAACGTTGAGAACCTGTGTGCCTCGGCAGATGCAGAGGCAGGGAAGTTGCCGGTCGAGGGCGAAACGGGCCAGGGCCAGTTCCCCCGTGTCGCGTCCGGCATCCACCATGTAGACCGAGTCGTGACTCTCACCGGCGTAACTCGCCGGATCGAGATCGCCGCCACCGGACAGGACGAGACCGTCGAGGCCTTCGACCGCCCCGAGCATGTCCGTTGCCGGTGGCAGCAGCACCGGTATGCCATCCGCCCTGACGATGGCATCACAGTAGTCGGCGGGAAGAGTGTAGTTACCGCCACCTGCGGGATCACGCCCGTAGGTGGTCAGTCCGATGACCGGGGTCGTCCCGGCCCTCATCCGCGCTCGAAGTAGCGGGCCCGTTCCCAGTTGGTGACCGTCTCGTCGAACTTGCGTTGCTCGGTGCGAAAGAAGTGCAGGTAGTGCTCGACTACATCGTCACCGAAAGCCTCACGCAGCATGGTGGATGCCGACAGCTCGGCCGTCGCCTCCGCCAGGTTGTCCGGCACGCGGGGCAGATCGGCGCCGTCGTATACATCACCGACAAACTCCACCGGTGGCTCGATACGCTGTTGAATCCCGTCGAGACCGGCAGCGAGGGTGGCCGCCAGGGCGAGATACGGATTTGAATCTGACCCGGGAATGCGCGACTCGATGCGCAGCGAACTCCCCTTGCCGACCACCCGGAACCCGGCGGTGCGATTGTCGCGACTCCAGGCGATCGCCGTGGGCGCCCACGACTGGTAGACGTAGCGCTTGTAGGAGTTGGGGTTGGGTGCATAGAAGGGGGTGATGGCGCGGGCGTGGGTCATCCAGCCACCGAGAAAATGGCGGAAGACGTCCGACCCATCTCCCGAATCGGGATGGGCGAACAGGTTCGTCGTGCCCGCCTCATCCCACAGGCTGATGTGCAGGTGGGCGCTGGAACCGGCCAGATCGGCCCGCCATTTAGCCATGAAGGTCACGGAGCAGTCCTGCTGCAGGGCGATCTCCTTGCAGCCGTGCTTGAAGAGTGCGGCCCGGTCCGCCGTCTCGAGGGCCTCGCCGTGACGGAAGTTGACCTCGTGCTGACCGGGCCCCCACTCACCTTTGCTCGATTCCACCGGGATCCCGGAGGCGCTCATGTGACGTCGCACGGCGCCGTGGTAACCCTCGGACCGGGTCGCGGCCAGCATGTGGTAGTCCTCGATGTACGCCCCTGCGGTCGAGAGCAGGTCGCCGTCGTACTTCTTCTCACGCGCCTCGTCGTAGGAATCCTTGAACAGATAGTACTCCAGCTCAGAAGCCGCCTGAGACTTGAACCCCGCCGCGGCGAGGCGGTCGACCTGCTGCCTCAGGAGCGTTCGAGGCGCGATAGCCACCGGTTCATGTCCGCTGCCGCGATGCAGGTCGCAGAACACGAGGGCCGAGTTCTCGAGCCAGTCCACCAGACGCAGCGTCGACCAGTCCGGCACACAGTGCACGTCGCCGTAGCCTTTCTGCCAGTTGGCGAAGTCGTACCCTTCGACGACGTCCATCTCCATGTCGACGGTGAGCAGATAGTCGCAGGCGTGCATCCCACCATCGACGGTCTCCTCGAGGAAGAAGCTGCCGGTGACCCGCTTGCCCACGAGGCGTCCGTAGAGGTCGGGAAACACGACGAGCACGGTCTCCACCTGGCCGGTCTCGATATGGCTCCGCAGATCGTCAAGAGTCAACATGAAGGTCAGTGTACGCACCCTCTCGGGGCAGCCGCAACCAGGTGGACCAGCAAGCTGGTGGGGACCGACATGATTCGCTTTCTTCGCCTGCATGCCCGAACGCAAGATCAGAGTCGGCGTCATCGGCGTCGGACGGGGTCGTTCCTTCGCCGGCGGTGCCTCCGAAACAGTGGGAATGGAGCTCGTCGCCCTGTGCGATCGCTGGGAGGAAAAACTCGACGAGGCAGGCCGCCAGTTCGGCGTAGCCACCTATGCCGACTTCGACAAGTTCCTCGAGCACGACATGGACGCCGTCGTGCTGGCCAACTACTTCCACCAACACGCCCCCTTCGCCATCAAGGCCCTGCGGGCGGGTAAACACGTGATGAGCGAGACCGCCGCCAACGGCACGCTCGCAGAAGGTGTCGAGCTGTGTCGCACAGTCGAGGAGACCGGCCTCACCTACATGTTCGCTGAGAATTACCCGTATACCGTTTTCAATCAGGAGATGCGACGCGTCTACCGCACCGGCGAGATCGGCGAGGTAACCTACGCCGAGGGCGAATACAATCACCCCATGGCGCAGGAGTCGCGTCTGCGTCTGGCGCCAGGCCGGAACCACTGGCGCAACTGGCTACCTTCCACCTACTACTGCACCCATGCCCTGGCGCCGCTGATGTCCATCACCGACACCATGCCGGTGCAGGTCAACGCCCTGTCGATGTCCTGTGAACGGGTCGAGCGCAGGGGTGCCCGCGTCTCGGACCCCGGTTCGGTGATCCTCTGCCGTATGGACAACGGCGCCGTGTTCCGCCTGTTCGGACTGATCCTGCCGGGACACAGCTGCTGGTATCGGGTCCACGGTGATCGCGGCGCCATGGAGATCACTCGCGGCCAAGGCTACTTCGGCCCGGGACAGGTTCGCGTCTGGCACGAGGAGTGGGACACGCCGGATGGGGTGGAAGCCGAACGCGTGTATGAGCCGGAGTGGCCGGAGCATGGGGATCTTGCCGAGAAGGCCGGGCATGGGGGGGGAGACTTCTGGACACCCTTCCATTTCGCCAACGCCATCCGCTCCGGTGAGCCGCCGTTCCTGGATGTCTACCGCGGCGTGGCCATGTCGTCGGTAGGTATCGTGGCCTGGAAGAGCGCCCTCGAAGAAGGGGTCCCGGTGGCTCTGCCCGACTTCCGCGACGAGGCGAGCCGCAGTCGGTTCGAGGATGACCACTGGTCTCCCTGGCCGGACGATGCCGGTCCGGGTCAGCCACCGCCCAGCATTCGCGGCTTCCGCGACCCCAATCCCGACGGCCTCTCCCGCGGGCGCGAAGTCTGGCGGGAGATGGGCTACTCCGGAGAGGACTTCTGATGGCGAGCACGCCCGTACGCTACACCGACCTGCGACCCCACCAGTTCCGCGAACGAATCCAGGATCGTCCCGTCGCCTATCTGCCGCTGGGAACGATCGAATGGCACGGTGAGCATCTGCCCCTCGGCTCGGACGCCATTATCAGCGAAGGGCTCATGTGTGAATGCGCTCGACGTTTCGGTGGTATCGTCATGCCGCCGGTTCATCTCGGTCCGGATCGCACCAGCCGCCAACCGGATGGCGGCGTCCTCGTCGGCATGGATACGGCCGAAGGCGTCACCGACCCCCATCGACAACTCGACGGCAGCTGCTACTGGGTCAGCCAGGGACTGTTCCTGCAGATCATCGACGCCATCCTGTCGCAGCTGCAGCGCGCCGGGTTCCGCACCGTGTTCGCCGACGGCCATGGACCGTCGCGCAGCTCGTGGGTGGCTAACCTGGCAGAACGCGAACAACGCTTCGGCCTGAAGCTGCTGGGCGTCACCACCGAGGTGCGCGATCAATGGCGCAGCCAGATGGATCACGCCGCCCGTAACGAGACGTCGCTGGTCATGGCCCTGCGTCCCGAGCTGGCCGATCTGTCGTGCCTCGACGCGGATCGAAACATCTGGCCCCAGGGCGTGGGCGGCGAGGATCCTCGTGACGCCACCGCCGACGAGGGACGCCGGCTGCTCGAAGCCTCCATCCCCATCGTCGGTCGCCTGCTGGATGCGGCCGACGCCTCAACGTAATGGGAGAACAGATGACCGTCCTTATGCAGGAGATGACGCGGGAGCAGATCAAGGCCGTGGCGCCCACAGCGGTTGGCGTTCTGTGTACCGCCGCCACCGAGCAGCACGGTCCACACATGGCCGTGGGCACCGACACGCTGCTGGTGAGTACCGTCGCCGAACGCGCGGCGCTGGCTGCGGCCGACACCGTGCCCGTCGTCATCACGCCACCTCTCGCCTTCGGCAGCTCCCATCACCACTACCCTTTCGGCGGCACGATCTCACTGACGAGCGAGACCTTCGCCGGTGTCGTTCTCGAGGTCCTCGAAGGCCTCGTGATCACCGGTTTCCGCCATCTCATCGTCCTCAACGGCCACGGTGGCAACAAGGATCTGGTGGGTATGGCCAGCCAGGACTTCGTCAACCGTCTCGGGCATCCGGCGACGGTGGCCTCGGCCAACTACTGGGACATCGCCAAACCCGCTATGGTCGAGGCGGGCCTGCTGCCGGCGCCGCGGATCCCCGGACATGCCGGTCACTTTGAGACGTCGGCGATCCTGTCCCTGCGTCCCGACTGGGTCGACGAGAAGGCGCGCGCTGCCGTGACCGACATGGAGGGCGAAGGTTCCGGCCTCGACGTCGATCTCACCGGCGCTGTCGTGCAGACCCATGGGGCCTGGGGCAAGGGTCCCGGACACACCGACAACCCCGCCGCGGCCACGGCGGAACTGGGGGAGAAGCTGCTGGCCGTCGCCGTGGCAGAAGTCGCCCGCTTCTTCCGCGACTTCAGCAAGGTGGCCGGGCCGGTGGTCGACTGATGGAACGCGATACCGCCTTCGAGATGGCCGCCTCCGCCATCCGTTTCGGTACGGGAATCACAGCCGAGATCGGCATGGATCTGGCGGACGTGGGCCTCGCACGCGTGCTCGTCGTCACCGATGGCCGTCTCGCCAGTCTCGAACCGGTGGCCGTGGTCCGTCAGTCGCTCGACAATGCCGGCGTCGCCCATGACCTGTATGACGGCGTGCACGTAGAGCCCACGGATGCCTCCTTCAAGGACGCCATCCGCGTGGCCACCGAGGGTGGCTACGACGGGTACGTCGCCGTCGGTGGTGGCTCCAGTATGGACACTGCCAAGGCGGCCAACCTCTACGCCTCCCATCCACCGGGGGACTTCCTCGATTATGTGAACGCACCCATCGGCAAGGGGCTGCCCGTACCGGGACCGCTCAAACCACTGATCGCCGTACCCACCACGGCGGGCACGGGCTCCGAGACGACGGGCGTCGCCATCTTCGACCTGGTGGAGATGCAGGCGAAGACCGGTATCGCTCACCGGCGTCTGAAGCCGACGCTGGGGTTGATCGATCCAGACAACACGAAGAGTCTGCCGCCGGCGGTGGCCGCATCCACGGGCCTCGACGTGCTCAGTCACGCGCTGGAGTCCTATACCGCGATTCCCTTCGACCAGCGACCACGTCCCGAACGCCCCATCCTGCGGCCCTCGTACCAGGGCGCCAACCCGATCTCGGACCTGTGGGCTCTGGAGTCGTTGCGTATGATGGCGCGCTTTCTGCCCCGCGCTGTCGCCGATCCAGAGGATGACGAGGCCCGCGGACAGATGCTGCTGGCCGCCTCGTTCGCCGGCATCGGCTTCGGCAATGCCGGCGTCCACCTGCCCCACGGCATGTCCTATCCAGTGGCCGGCAGGGTGCGCGACTACCTGCCGCCGGGTTACGACGCCGATCACGCCATGGTCCCCCACGGCAACGCCGTCATTGTCAACGCCCCGGCCGTGTTCCGCTTTACGGCCAGCGCTGACCCACGGCGCCACCTGCGGGCCGCCGAAGTCCTGGGGGCTGACGTCGCTTCCGTGCAGGAAGCGGACGCCGGACGCGTGCTCGCCGATACGATCATCGATCTCATGCGCAGCCTCGACGCCCCCAACGGCCTGCAGGCTCTGGGTTACACGGCCGAAGACATTCCCGCTCTGGTTGAAGGCACACTGCCCCAGCATCGCGTGACGAAGCTGTCGCCGCGGGAGGCCGGAACGGAGGAGCTGACGGCGCTGTTCGAGGATGCCATGCGGTACTGGTAGCGGTCCACTTCACCTTTCCTTGAGATAGGCGAAGGGCTGCTGGCCCCACGGCATGGGCCGACCTCGGCCGATGACCATCAGTTCGTACCAGTCGTCGCGGTCGAGGTCGAGATCCGCTGCCGCTGCGGCTTCCGTGATGTGCTCGGCATTCGCCGTACCCACCAGAGGCACGACGCCACCGGGCAGTCGCATCAGCCACGCCAGCGCCAATTGCCCGGGCGTCACCCCCAGTTCACTGGCCAGGGCGCCCAGCTGGGGTGGCCACACCGGCTTCGCGCTGCTGCTGCCAGCTACCGTGGTCAAAGGCGGAATTCGCCGTCAGCACCCCTCGGTGCAGCGGGCTGAAGCAGAGGACGCTCATCTTCTTCTCATGGCACACGGCTGCCAGTCCCGTCTCCAGCGGCTCCAGATGCAGCAGGCTGAACTGCGTTTGCAGTGATTCGATCCGAGTGTAGGCGGACAGCGCTCGGATCTCGTCCACTGTGTGGTTGCTCACACCGGCGTGGCGGATCTTGCCTTCCGCCTGCAGGTCTTGCAGTGCCCGCGCCGTCTCTTGCGGATGCGTGAGGTAGTCGATGCGATGCGGCTGGTACAGATCCAGATACTCCATGCCGAGACGCTGAAGAGAGGCTTCACACGAGGCCTTCAAGTAGTCGGGAGACAGGTCATATGCTTTGCGCTCATAGGCCGGCTCCATCCCTGGAAAGACGATGCCGCACTTGCTGGCAATCACGACCTGCTCGCGGTCGGCGCCGGCCTCACGCAGGGCTTCGCCGAGAAGGGTCTCGGCCTCGCCATCACCGTAGACGTCAGCGGTATCGAAGAAATTGACGCCCAGCTCGAGGGCGCGCGCCACGGCGGCCTTGCCGTCGCCGGCACGCTCCTCGGTCAGACTCATGCCACCGTAGGCGATGGCGGAAACTTCGAGATCGGTCGAACCAAGACGTACTGTACGCATACTTGTTTCTCCTGCGAGAGGCGCGAAGATGCTTGACTCGTGAGCAGTCCTGCCCTTTGTACCTTGGTTATTTATAGCATCTGTTTCGATAGCTGAGCGCCCTTGGACTGAGGACCCGAAGGAGACCTGTAGTGAAGTTTGTCAGGAAATCACCAGAAGCGATCTTTCTGGCTCTCGTCTGCATCCACTCGGTTGTGCCCGGTCGGTCTGGTGCAGCTGGTGACGGAGTCACCGCACCACACGTCTTTGCCCGCGTTGCCCTCCTGCGCGAGAAGATAGAGATGATTCGCTTCGAGATGGGCAGACCGCGCAGCGTTCAGTCTGATCTTGCGGTGTCCAACGTCGTCCCCCGCGAGGTATACTCACAGGCCCTGGCGCTGTTTCTGAAGGCCGACCGGCTCTGTTTCGAGCAGACTCGAGGACATGCCTCGGCGCCGGAGATTCCGGACGAGGTCATCAGGCCAGCGCACGTCCTTGCGGTGGTCGATGCCTCTCTGGCACGGTTGGATCTGGTGGGTACATCGATCGGTATGGTGGACAGGGCCGTCGAGCCCACCCGCGATGACAGCAGGACACCCACGGATGTGTTTCGATCCATCATTCAGGCGAATCGTCAATTGAACCTGATGCTCGACAATCAGGTATCTCACAGCGACGTGTTTCAGCAGGTCACGCTGGCCATCAGCTACACGTCGCGCCTGCTCGCCCGGTTTCCTGGCGGGACGCGGATTCCAGCCTCCGACGATTACGAAAGGGGAAAGCGTCCAGCTGACGTGCATCGCCGCCTGGTCGGCTGCTTCGAAGTCATCCAGAGAATCGCTGAACTTGTGGGGCTCAAGACACTGGAGCTGAGGTCACTGGATGCAACCGAGCATGGGATCATACCGAGCGACGTCTACTACATCGCGTCCCTTCTGGTCTCCGATCTGGCATACCTTCACAGCCACGTGCTCGACGCTGATCCCCCTGTCGAGATGTATTACCCAGGACGCAAATTCCCCTCACACGTCTACCAGCGTGCCGGACTGCTGAAGAAGCAGCTGGCGGAGTTGCTGAGGCATGTAGAGCAGGCTCCCGAACGCCTGCTGGGTGAGGAGTGAGGGTGTGAGCAGCCCGGTCGGACCGCCGCCATCACGACGGGGGATTCGTTCAAAGCTCCTGAGTTCTCACCTGACGGTGGCAGCCATCGGCGTTGGCCTGCTCGGGGTGGCCCTGGTTTCGACTTTCTGGCTGCGCGCCAATGCCCAGCGACTATCGGTCGTGCGGGGACCGACAGTGCGCTCCTCGACGCTTGCCCTCAGTGGCGTGCAGCATTCGCTGGCCGCACTGAGGGGATGGGTTGCCCTGGAGGACACCACCTTTCAGGTCGAGAGGCGAAGCGCCTGGGCGGACGAGGTCAAACCTGCGGTGGACTCCCTCCAGGCCCTCAGCGTCGGCTGGACGAACTCTCAGAACCTCGTTCGGCTGACGGAGATCACCCGTCTGCTGGAGGACCTGGAAGAGTGGCAGTGGTGGATCGAAGATGTGGCCCAGACGCCGGGAAACGAAGCCGCACGAGTGGTGCTTCGGGGGGAGTTGCAGCCGCTGACTCGCGAAATCCTCCTGACGGTCACATCACTGATCAACGAAGAGAAAACGCGCACCGGGAACCGGACCCCACTGCTGGGTCAGCTCGCCGACTTCCGCGGAGCTCTCGCCGCCAGTGAGGCTCAGCTTACGAACTTCGTGGCTGACGCGGGAAGCGAGTATGAGACAGAATATGTCGCCTTTGTCGACATCGCCGCAGACCGGATCGACCAGGCCTGGTCGAAGCAGGATCTCCTCGCCGATGACCAGCATGATCGCCTCGTCTGGCTGAAGGACGAATTCGCCCTCTATCGCCGCCTTGCAGAGAGGACGATCGCGATTCGGAAATCTCCTCGCTGGAACGTGTCCCAGCTCTTGATGGGTACGCAGGCCCTGCCGCTGGCACGCCGAGTCACCGACCTGCTCAGTGAGATGTCGGTGAATCAGGACCACCTGATGCGCGAGGATGGGAAGCGGGTTGTAGCGATCAGCAACCTGGCGACCGGTCTCCTCGTGATCCTGATTGCGGCCATGATCCTGACGGCGTGGGTCGTCTCTCGCCGGGGCTCGGAGCGCATCACCGGGCCGATCGAGACACTCGCCAATGCGACCCATGACCTGGCCGCCGATGGTGGCGCCCGGGAGGAAGACATCCCGGTCGTCGGCGACGACGAGCTCGCCGACCTGACCCGCTCGTTCAACTCGATGCGCGCCAGCATTCAGAAGTACAGCACAGATCTGATGGAAGCCAAGGAAGCTGCAGAAGGGGCCTCACAGGCCAAAGCTGATTTTCTGGCGAACATGAGCCACGAGATCCGCACGCCGATGAACGCCATCATTGGCATGGCACATCTGGCGCTGCGCACAGACCTCGACGCGAAGCAGCAGGATTACGTGAGCAAGATCCAGGGCTCGGGACAGCACCTGCTGGGCCTGATCAATGACATTCTGGACTTCTCCAAGATTGAAGCCGGCAAGCTCGACATCGAGCACATCGACTTTTCATTGGAGGACGTCCTGGACAATGTCGCTGCCTTGATAGGATCGAAGGCGACGGACAAGGGACTCGAACTTCTCTTCGACATCGACCCCGCCTTGCCCCCGGACCTGCGTGGCGATCCACTCCGAGTGGGGCAGGTCATCGTCAACTATGCCAACAATGCCGTGAAGTTCACCGAGGAAGGGCAGATCGTGGTCCGAGTTCGGCTGGAACGCGAAATCGGGGATAATGTGCTCATCCGCTGCGAGGTGCAGGACAGCGGCATTGGCCTGACGCAGGAGTCTCAACGGAAGCTTTTCCGCTCCTTCCAGCAGGCGGATGCCTCAACGACCCGTCAGCACGGCGGTACGGGTCTCGGGCTGGCGATATCGAAGCAGCTGGCAGACCTGATGGGTGGCGACGTGGGCGTCGGAAGCGAGGTTGGCAAAGGGAGCACGTTCTGGTTCACGGCGCTGCTTGGCAGGGGACAGTCGAAGGAGAAGGTACGCTCGATCGAGGTCGATCTCCGGGAGCGACGCGTCCTCGTGGTCGACGACAATCCGCAGGCGCGACACATCATCTCTGAGATGCTGACGTCCATGACCTTCCGCGTCGATGAGTCGCCATCGGGTGAGGAAGCTCTCGAACTGGTCCGTGCCGCCGATCCGGAAGACCCGTACGACATCATCTTCATCGACTGGCGAATGACACCCGGCATCGATGGCATCGAGACCATCAGGCGGATTGCCGACCTCGATCTTCCAGGACGGCCGCAGCCGGTTCTGGTTACAGCCTATGGTCGCACCGAGGTCATCGAGGCTGCCCATGAGGCCGGAATCGTCATCACGTTGGTCAAGCCGGTGAACCCGTCACAGCTGCACGATGCGGTCCGGCAGGCACTCCACGGCGACCATGACGGCCGGGTAGAGGAACAATCAACGTCGGCCACCGAGGGACTCGATCTGTCTCCGATTCAGGGGTCCCGCCTCCTCGTCGTCGAGGACAACGAACTCAACCAGCAGGTAGCATTGGAACTGCTCGAGTCGGCAGGCTTCCACGTAGACCTGGCAGAGAATGGTCTCATCGGTGTTGAGATGGTGGGCGCCAGGGCCTACGACCTCGTGCTGATGGACATGCAGATGCCCGTGATGGACGGTGAGACTGCCACACTCGAAATCCGGTCCGATGAACGCTTTGGCGACCTGCCGATCGTTGCCATGACCGCCAATGCCATGGCGGGTGACCGGGATCGGTGTATCGCCGCCGGCATGAACGACCACATCGCCAAGCCCATCGATCCGACGGGCATGTTCAGGACATTGCTGGAATGGATTCCGGCCGGGGAGCGCGAGCTGCCAGATCCAGCCGCCGACGCATCAGTCGGGAGCGATTCGGTGCAGCAGAAGGCCGGCGGGTTCGTTACCGACGCGATGTCCTCACTGAAGGCCGTACCCGGCCTCAATGTTGAGGAGGGTCTCAAGCGGGTCATGGCGAAACAGGACTTCTACGAAAGGCTCATCCGGAACTTTGTCGATGGCGATGAAGCGAGAGCGGTGGAGACCATCCGCAATCTGCTCTCGGAGGACGACTCAGCAGGCTCCGAAAGAGCCGCGCACTCACTGAAGGGTGTCGCTGGGACCCTTGGGGCGGCAGGACTTCAGTTGCGCGCGCAGGAACTCGAGTCCGCCATTCGCGAAGGGTATGCTCAGGAGGAGATCTTCTCACATCTTACCTCCGTACAGCAGGAACTGGATCGACTCGTGGGTGACATCCGGGATGCCCTCGGGGAAGAAGCAGCTGCAGCCTCGGTGAGTGAGGGGTCTGCCATCGATCTGGATACAATCGATGACCTGCCAGCCCTGATCCAGGCTCTGGGGCCCGGGAAGGAGCGCGTTGCTGAACTTCGGACAACACTTACGATCAACGAAATCGAGGGATTTTCCGAGCAGATGAGAGCGATGGGGACCACGCACAGATTTGCTCCACTGGAACAGTGGGCGGAGAGTCTGGCTGATGCGGCCAGGATGTTCGATGTGGACGCTATGGGCGCGTCCCTCGACAGATATGGTGAACTGCTGGACGCGGTTCAGTCGCCCCGCACGTGAGATGGGGACAGCACGGGTGACGCAGTCATTCGCTCTGCCTCAGGAGTACGATCCCCGGATTCACATGCTCACTCACGAAGTGAGCGGACGAGTCTTCCACGCCACCATACCGTCCGTCCGTCTCGCCGCTGAGTTGATGGCCAGTGGCGCTGCCGACGCCATCGCTGAAGCTGCTGCCATCTTCGGCGCCGTGCTCGCCACCCAGCAGACGCGAGTCGGCGATCCCCACCACGGAAATTTCCGCTGGGAGATGGAAGACGAGGTCGTCGAAGATCTCAACGCCGTGCAGTTCGTGCTCTTTGGTGTCATCCCGGCGCTCATCGAACGGTCCGGATCTCTGCCGCCCACCCTCGTGGACGATCTGCACGCGGCCGTGCGGCTGGGTCTGCAGGAGATCGCCCGCATCGACGTCTCCCCTGCCTATACCAACATCGTGCTCAAAGACATCACCAACTCCTGTCTCGGTGGCCAACTGCTGGACGACCAGGCCAGGGTCCTGCGGGGTCGGGAGAAACTCGAGCGCTGGATGTCACACGTGGACGCCTACGGTCTACCCGCCGAGTACAACAGCCCCAACTACGCCGCTGTCGCCGTCGGTGTTCTGGGGCGCCTTGCCTCCCTCGTGCAGGACGAGGACACCCGCATCCGGGCGCGAATCATGCTGGCACGCCTGGGCCTTTCTGCCGCCATGCACATCCATCCCGCCAGCAATTGCTGGGCGGGTCCCTTCAGCCGCGCCTACCGGCATGCTGTGTTCAACCCCGATGCCTTCGGCGGCGGGCACGTGCGTGAGTGGATCGAGTGCGGCTGGTTGCCCCCCTGGCTCGACAGCCTGCTCGACCGTCCCACCGTAGCGCATCAGGTGGATGAGACGGCCCATGGCGAAGAGCCGGTGTCCCTCAGTACCTACCACAGTCCATCCTTTGCGCTGGGTGTTGCCTCCTGTGAGTTGAAGACACAGGAGATCATCTTCATCGCCCTGCAATCCTGCGTTTTTCATGCTCAGTACCAACGTGGACCTGGTGTGCGTCCCGGAGTGTTGTTCTCACGTTATGTGCTCGACGACCAGTGGCTCAGCTTCCAGACCACGCCCTCACGCGAACCGGGTCAGGTCATCCCCGAAGAGGGGCACTTCTATGGTGTGCACGACGAGGGCCGCGCCATCGGCCTCTACACTCCGCGCGGTCTCGACGCCTGGACGCGGCGCACCAGCGCCAGGGTTGTGCTTATGTGGACCGAATTCGAGCACGTCGATGAAATCTGGATCGGTTCTCAGCAGGTGCATGAGTTGCCGGTTGCTGTGCCCCGCGGCGAAGTGGTCGTCGTCGGCAGTGGTGGTCTCTGGACCGCCGTGCGCCCGCTCCAGTTCACTGATCTGGGAGGAGGTACGCCCATTCGTCTCGTCGAACTGGACGGCCACCTCGCCCTGGAGATGTACCACTACTCGGGGCCGGCCAAGACATTCTGGGAGATGGCCAGACCGGGATCGTTCTATCAGGGCCAGCCGCGCGGCGGGTTCTACGCTGAGCTGGCCGAGCGCACCGCCCACGCGAGCGGCGCGGATCTGGCCGCCACGGTGGCGGCCGGCGCGCTCAGGGACGATGCCGATCCGCCTACCACGTACGAAGCCGGACGCGAACGCCTCTACACCGTCGAATACACCCGCGGTGATCGCAGCCTGGGTCTGGAGGTTGACCTCTTCGAGTGGCAGCTCAGACGCCGCTGGAACCAGGACGGGGATCTTGGCTGGCCCATGCACCAGTCGCCTTACGCGCAGCAGAGCGCCACGGGCCAGGTCTCGATGGGCGGTACAACACTCACCTGCGGCGACGGCCCGGTATGGCTCTGCGCCATGCCGGATGCCCAGCGTTTTGTCGCCGTCTATTCAGGCCGCCGGCGGACATCACTGCAGCTGGAGGTGCCAGGAGAGGTCGTGGAAATCGCTGATATCGGTGCGGGATGGGTCATGTGGGACGAAGGCGAGGTGTCGGCCGAAGCCGTTGGAGGCCCTGTCACGTGGACACGTACACCGGCTCACGTTCGAGAGTGACCCCGAAGGTCTCCTCCACGGCGGCTGCGACATCCGCAGCCAGAGCGAGAAGATCCGCCGCCGAATCCCCGTGGCTGATCAGCGCCAGGGCGTGTTTCTCCGAAACCCCGGCAGTTCCGTGACGCGTGCCGCGGACAAACCCTGAGCGCTCCACGAGCCACGCTGCCGAAATCTTGTGCCGGCCCGCCTCGGCAGGGAAGACGGGCAAATCAGCCGGATCAACATCCCGCTCGCGACACCGCTGTCTCACAGTCGCCAGCTGACCATCGGACAACGTCGGATTCAGAAAGAACGACCCCGCCGACCGTGCGTTGGGATCCTCCTCATCGAGAACCATCGACTTGCTGCGACGCACGCCGAGCACGGCCTCGCGCACGGCGCTGGATGCAGCCCGGCCGGGGTCCAATGCGTCGAGATCGAGACCATCGGCCTGCAGACGGCGGTCCAGCTCGGGGTAGCGGATGTCCGGACGGCAGCCCCGGGACAGTCGATACGTGACCGAGGTGATGAGAACGCGATCGCGATCGACGGTCTTGAAGCGACTGGTGCGGTAGGCGAAGGCGCAGTCGGCGTTGGCGAAGGTGACCTCTGTGAGGCTGGACCTGTCGAGGCCCCGCACTTCGCTGATCGACTCGCACACCTGCTGACCGTAGGCACCCACGTTCTGTATCGGCGTGGCCCCCACCAGACCGGGAATGCCCGACAGGCACTCGACGCCCGAAAGATCTTCGGCGATACAGCGAGCGACCAGGGCATCCCACGGCTCGCCAGCTGCCGCCGTGACGCGGGTAGCCTCCCCCTCGCCACCGATCGTGATATCTACGCCTCGCAGGCCGACATGGATCACGAGTCCTTCGAAGCCGGCGTCATCAAATACCGTGTTGCTGCCACCGCCGAGAACGTGCACGGGCAGGCTGCGCTCGACTGCCCACGTGAGACACTCGCGCAGATCATCGACGCGGGTGCACCGCGCCAGATACCGGGCGGGGCCTCCGAGCCGCAGACTGGTGAAAGGTGCCAGTGGGATGTCCTGTTCGATGTTCACCGACTCGTCCATCCTCTTGTGATCGTGTCACGCCGGAGGTAGGTTCGGAAAAACCGCCGGGGTAATCATAGACGAACTATACGAGGAGTTGGAGATCGCCGCAGAACTGAAGAAACCGGGCTGATGCGCACCGACATCCCTGAAGCCAGTCGAGCCGATGCCGCCGTGCGCGACGCCGAAGCGGTGCTGCGCACATGTGTACACTGCGGATTCTGCAACGCCACCTGCCCGACGTACCTGCTCACCGGCAACGAGTTGGAGAGCCCGCGGGGGCGCATCTATCTGTTGAAGAACCTGCTGGAAGAGAACATCACCGCTTCGGCGGCGACAGCCAGCCACTTCGACAACTGCCTCGGCTGTCTGTCCTGCGAGACCACGTGCCCCAGCGGCGTCGGCTATGCGGAACTCCTCGACCTTGGGCGCCCCCTCATCGAAGGGCAGCACCGCCGCCCCGTTCTCGACCGCCTGCAACGCGCTTTGCTCACCCGACTCCTGCCCGACCCGGCGCGGTTTCGTCGGGCTCTGCGAATGGGCGTATTCGCCCGTCGCTTCAGCGCCCTGCTTCCCGGACGTCTCCGACGCCTCGCCCGGATGGCGCCGACCCGCATGCCGACGCCAGCGCGGCTGACGGCCCGTGGCTTGTATCCTGCCGCCGGTGAACGACGCCTGCGTGTCGTCCTGCTGCCCGGCTGTGCTCAGTCGGTCGTCGGGGGACCGATCAACGATGCGGCAATCCGCGTGCTGACACGCTGCGGGGCGGACGTCATCGTTCCTGAGAGCGTCACCTGCTGCGGCTCTTTGCCCTTCCACATGGGTGAGCGAGTGCACAGTCGCCGGCACATGGAAGGCGCCGTCGACGGTTGGCACGCCTTGATCGAAGACGGCATCGACGCCATCGTTCTGACGACCTCCGGGTGTGCCACCGCCGTGCGCGACTATGGCCGCATCTTCGCCGGCTCCCCTCGCGCTGCCGCCGCCGCGCTCGTCAGCGAGCGCACCCGGGACGTATCGCAGATCCTGGCGCAGCTCGGTCTGGGTGACACCATCGCCCTGCCGCACCTGCGCGTCGCCTACCACGATGCCTGCTCCATGCAGCACGGCCTGCGTCTGCCGAACGAACCCCGGCAGCTGCTGCGGGATGCCGGCTTTGATCTTCTCGAGGTGCCCGAGGGTCATATCTGCTGCGGCAGCGCCGGCACGTACAACATGCTCCGACCCGACATGGCCGGCCCCCTGCAGCGCCGCAAGGCGGATCACATCGAGAGTCTGCGCCCCGACCTCGTGGCGGCGGGCAATATCGGCTGCATCGAACAGATATCGCCCGCGATCAGCTACCCTGTAGTACATACGATTGAACTACTCGACTGGGCTACCGGTGGTCCCCGGCCGGAGGCGCTCCCGTGAGACGTCTACCGGTGCCCGTGACGCTGGCGCTGCTCCTGCTCGCCGCTCCCGCGATCCTTCGCCTCGGGGTCTGGTCGCCGAGTCCTGTCGGGCTCGATGCCGTGTCGGCGGCGACACCCGCATACGTCGCCGTCGTCGGTGCCGGCAACACCTCGGTCGAGGGCGCACCTGCCTCTCCCTCGGTCGAAGATCTCGTGCGTGGCGCCTTCCACCTGTCGGGGGGACTGCACAAGGCCATCGATCCGACGGCCCGTGACGTGGTCATCCGCCCGGGGCACAGCCCGATGGGCAGACGGTCGCTGGCGCAACACCTAGAGGTCGTGCGCGCCGTCGTCGTCGTACTACACGACATTGCGCCGGACGCCAGGATGTCGCTGCTGGTCGGTGGCACACCAGGGTCCGGGGTGCAGGCACCGGAAGGGCTCGTTGGGGCACTGCGCGAGCTGACCCACACTCGGGATCTCGCCTCGATGCGCCTGCGGGTCGTATCTCTGGCGCAGGAGGAAGTGGAAGCCCTGGAAGTGCCGGACGGCGGGGAAGCAGCGCAACTCTATCCCCTACCAATCCCTCTGCTCGAATGCGACGCCGTGATCAACGTCGCCCGCTATCACGGGCCGTTGAGCGCCATGACGAACCTCGAGGGCCTCGCCGGGCCAGCCGAAGGTGATGCCACCGCCGATCCAGCGGGACGACTCGTCGACCTGGCTCTGTTGCTGGAGGTGCAGTATACGGTCCTCGACCTGCTGGGCCGTGACCATCCCCGGTCACCGGTCGTTCTGGCCAGTGCCGACGGTATCGCCGTGGATCGACTCGCCGGAGCGTTCGCCGGCAATGATGCCGTCCCCTCGGCGCTGACGCGTGCCGGCGACAGACGACTGGGGATGGCAGTGCTGGCCAACATCAAAGTGGCCGGCCTCGACTTTCCTGGCACCTGGGTGCCGGACGGTCCAACCGAAGCTGAGGAAACTGCCCCTAAGGCTGAGTAGGGTAGTCCTCAACCATTGTCCCGTGCCTGCCACCTGGCGAAGGTGAAATCGTCCGACTGAACGAAGCCGTGAATCTCGGCTTCCATCTGCCGCACTTCTGCCGCTGCAGCGGCGACGTCGGCCGCCCGATCGGCGGGGATGCGCACACAGCCGTCCGCATCGGCGAACATCAGGTCTCCGGTGTGCACACGCAGCTGGCCCACCGTCGTCGACTCGCCGAAGCGCTGCAGGTGGAACACACCGTGACCCGGCACGGCACCCCATGCCCACATGGGCAGGCCGACGCCCTCGATTCCCGGGACATCCCGTACCGTGCCATCGACGACGGCACCCACCACACCGAGACGTTTGTGCAGACCGGCCATGCCATCACCGAAGCTGGCGCCCCTGCCCGGGCGGGAGTCGATGTCTTTCATCACCGTCAGCAGCGGTCCTTCGGTGTCGTTCAACAGCTCGTAGTAGCTGTCCCACGGCACCGATGGCGAATCGGGGTCGTTGGTCGTGATCTCGGCGGTGACCACATACCCCAGTGCCGGCCCCAGTCCCGGCAGCAGGCAGCGGATCGTGTGGTCCGTGTACTCCTCATTCGGCAGGCCGCCGAGTTTGACCAGGGCGTTGAACAGCGTGGGCGAATCGAACCGGGCAAGCTCATCGAGCACGGTGGTGTCCACACGGATCATCAGAACTCATGTCCCATGGGGCTCACAGGACCATCTCCACGAGACCCAGACTCTTCTTGTCCAGGTCCCCGAGATTGGGAATCTCGAAGCGGTTGCCATCCACATCGACTAGCAGCAGGCGGTGGTCGCCCAGCCACTGGGCATTCTCGGCGACATTCTGCACGACGAACTCCCGCGGCCCTCGATTCGTCGCCACATCCCAGTAGGACGTGCCGAACTCGTTGCGGATCGAGATCACCGACTCGATCGTCGATGTCAGGTAGCGACGGTCGAGTTCCTCCTGTACGATCTGCCGCATGTCCTCGTCCATGCGCTTCATGTCGGGAATCATGCAGACTTCCTCGTCCTTGGCGTCGAGCAGGGAGATATAGCGCGTCGGATGTGACAGGGGCGCTGCCCGTACCACCTTGATACGGGTGTACGAGCGGTCCCCATCGATCGTCAGACGCAGCTTCCAGGCCGGCTCGCGGTACAGCCGCACCTTGCTGACATCCACATTCTCTGGGTGGGTCACCGTGATCGGCGTCGGTGTGTGCTTCTTCACCTTGCCGTTACCGGCGATCTTCTTCTCTTGGTCCACGTCTGTCACGATTCCAGTTCCTTGCTCACGGTCATCGCCGATGATTCCTGTTGTGTCTTCACAAGCTTGTAGAAGAAGCCCTGCTGCGCCATCAGCTCCTCGTGCGTGCCCACCTCGACGATCCGCCCGGCGTCGAGCACCACCAGTCGATCCGCCGAACGCAAGGTCGATAGCCGGTGGGCGATGGCAAAGGTAGTGCGTCCCTCCACCAGACGCGCAATGGCCTGCTGGATCTTGGCCTCCGTCGGCGTATCGAGAGAGGATGTGGCCTCGTCGAGGATGAGAATTCTGGGATCGTGGAGGATCGCCCTGGCGATGGCGATACGCTGCTTCTCGCCGCCTGACAGCTTGTTGCCCTGCTCTCCGACCTGCATGTCGTAGCCATCCGCCTTGGCGATGACGAACTCGTGGGCGTTGGCGGCGTAGGAGGCGCGCAGCACATCGTCGAACTTCACCCCCGGCTTGCCGTAGGCGATGTTCTCCGCAATGGTGCCGTCGAACAGAAACGACTGCTGGGCCACCAGCCCGATCTGCGAGCGCAGGTCCTCCAGCCGGATGTTGCGGATGTCGACACCATCGATCTGCAGGCTCCCCCGGGTCACGTCGTAGAACCGACACAGCAGATGGATGAGGGTCGACTTGCCCGCTCCCGACTTGCCGACGAGACCGATCATCTCCCCGGGCCGCACCGACAGACTGGCGCCACGCAGCACGGGCTTGCCGGGATCGTAGCCGAAGAAGGCGTCCTCAAACTCGACCTGACCGCGCAGCTGGGGCATGGGCGTGGCAGCAGGATCCTGGAAGGGTTCGGACCTGGCGTCCATGACCTCGAAGATCCGCTCGGCGCCGGCATAGGCGCGCATCATGAAGCCGTAGAAGTCGCCGAACCACTTCAGCGGCTGGTAGAGCATCCACACGTACGTGATGAAGGCCATCAAGGCTCCGGGGGTCAGGCTCTCGCCCAGCACCTTGCGGCCACCGAAATACCAGACGAAGAACACGCCGGAGCTCATGAAGAAGTTGGTCACCATCCAGAACACGATCCAGTGACGCTCCGCCGACACGCTGACGTCCCGCAGGTCGATGTTGCGTCGATCGAAGCGCTGCCCCTCACGCTGCTCCTGGGCGAAGGCCTTGACCACCCGGATCCCGCGGATGGACTCGTTCAGGTGAGAAGTAAGGCGTGACCACTTCGCCGACCAGCGCACCCAGTAGGCTTCCATGCGGTTCCAGATCAGCGTCGATGCCACGACGATGGGGGGCACGGGCAGCAACACCCACAGGGTCAGCTCCCAGCTCATGTAGCCGAGAACTCCCAGGATACCGACGACCATCAGACCGTTGCTGATGATGTAGGGGATATCGAAGATCAGGTAGATCTCGACCAGGTCCGAGTCGTTCGACATACGTGAGATGAGAGCCCCCACCTTGCGCTTGTCGTAGAACCGCAGGGGCAGGTACATCAGCGCCCGGTAGAGATCGGCGCGCATCTTCTCGATGGCACGGAAGCCGACCCAGGCGCCCACCCAGCGGCGCCCTACCGCAGTTCCCCACGCCAGTACACGCAGGCCGAAGAGGCCGGCCACCAGCCATACGAGCAGAGGGAAATTCGCCGTGGGTATGAGCACGTCGTCGATGATATGCTTGGTGATCAGCGGCGGCAGCAGGTCGAGACCGGTCTCGGCCACAAGGATGGCCAGCAGCAGGACCACCCGCGCTCTGTACGGCGCCATGTAGGCCAGCAGGCGCTTGAGCGTATCCAGCTTGTGCACGCAGGCAGGACAGACGCCGTCCTTCTCCGGCAAGACTCGATGGCAGCGGTCGCACCGACTCCGCTCGACGGTCGTTGCCAGCGTCGGTTCCTCGCCGACCGACACCTGTTGCAGAGTCTCTGCCACTTCGGAGAACTTGGGCGCCAGGCTGTTGGAGTAGTAGACCTGGGCCGGTTCCCCGGTATGCCGTTCCACCTCCAGGCGGCCGCCGCCTACCAGAGGCTCAACCCTCGCCGCGCGTACATCGCTCAGCGGGAACTGCTGCACGGCGGCCAGGGCAGCCCCATTTGTCGCCTGTGTGCCATTGGCATGCATGATGAGCAGCCGACGGTCGGTGATCACCAGCCAACGCTCGGCAAACACGTCACGGTCGGCCATGTCGGTGGCGACACGGATCCACACCCGTTCGTCATCTTCGGTGGCCGCTGCCACTCCGGCCGACACGACGTCCGGCGAATCCTCCCGGAAGGGAGACGCCCCCTCCGCGGAGACCTTGATCTGAGTCTGAGTTGTCACGTCCTGATCCCTATTCCGCGATGGCGATGATCTTCGAGGCTTCCTGCTGCATTTTGACCAGGTCGTGGAACACGCCCTGGCGCTGCATCAGCTCCGCGTGTGTACCCTGCTCGACGATGCGGCCCTCATCCATGACGACAAGCCTCCCGGCATCCCTGAGCGTCGACAGCCGATGGGCGATGGCGAAGGTCGTGCGCCCCTCCACCATGCGATCCATGGCCTGCTGAATCTGCCTCTCCGTCTCCACGTCCACCGAGCTCGTCGCCTCATCGAGGACAAGGATTCGCGGGTTGTGCAGCATGGCCCGGGCGATGGCCACACGCTGGCGCTCACCCCCTGACAGACGGTTGCCCTGTTCACCGACCTGCGTCTCGTAGCCGTCCGGCTTGGCCAGGACGAAGTTGTGGGCGTTGGCCAGCCGCGCCGCCGCCATCACCTCGTCCAGTCTTGCCCCTGGTTTTCCGTAGCCGATGTTCTCGGCGATCGTACCGGAGAACAGCACCGGGTCCTGCAGCACGATGCCGATCTGCCGTCGCAGATCGCGCAGCCGGATCCGACGGATATCGATGCCGTCGAGCTCGATGGATCCGTGATCGGCGTCGTAGAAGCGTGCAATGAGATTGATCAGTGTCGTCTTGCCCACGCCGGAACGACCGACGAGACCGATCATCTCACCGGGCTGGATATCGAGGTCGATCCCCTTGAGGACCGGTTTGCTCTTGTCGTAGCCGAAGGTGACATCGCGGAAGGTGATCCGTCCCTCCATGTCCTGCATACGCAGGGCCTTGTCGTCGTCGAAAGACTCGGGAACGGTATCGATCACCTCGAACACACGCTCGGCGCCGGCGAAGGCGCGCGACATCCACGAGTTGACCTCGCCGAACCACTCCAGCGGTCCATAGACCATGAACATGTAGGAGTAGAACGCGATCAGCGTTCCCAGGGACATCTTGCCATCGATTACCTCCTGGCCACCGAAGAACCAGACGGCGATGACTCCCAGACCTGTGAGGAACGTCACGGTGGAGAAGAAGATCGTGCGATTGACACTGGTCTGCACGCCGATGTCGGTGATCCTGCGGTTGAGCCGGTCGAACGTGCCGATCTCCCTGCCCTCCTGAGCAAAGGCCTTGACCACGCGGATCCCTGTGAGAGCCTCAGCCGTCCGGTCTGTCAGGTTCGACCAGGTCTCTCCCCAGCGCCGGAAGAAGCGTCGCATGCGCTTCCAGAAGACAACCCCCCACACCATGATGATGGGTACGGGGGCCAGGGTGATCAGGGTCAGCTCCCAACTCATCCACAACAGCAGCCCGACGATCCCGACGATGAGCAAGCCATTGATGACGAGATAGGGCAGTCCGTCGACCAGAAAGTCCTGCAGACGACCGGTGTCGCGCGTCACCCGGGACATCAGCGCGCCGACCTTACGTTTGTCGTAGAACTGCAGGGACAGGATCTCGAGGCGCTGGTACAGCTGGCTGCGAATGTCCGCCGTCGCCCTGGCCCCGAGCCAGACCGCCACCCAGCCGTGCACCCACTCGGCCCCCCAGCTGACGAGGCGGATGCTGATGAGGGTCAGAACCAAAAAACCCAGCAGCTGGAAGCGGGTTTCCAGATCTGCCGGGAGGCTCGGGTCCTGCGAAGGGACGAGGACGTTGTCGAAGAGATGTTTTATGACCAGCGGGGGCGCCAGTTCGGCCCCGGTAGTGATCACCGAGGCCAGCGCCATGACCACCGCCTTCCATCGATAGGGTGCCAGGAAGGCGGAGATCCGCTTCAGGGTTGACCACTTATGGATACAGGCTGGGCAGATGCCGTCTCTCTCGGGCAGCAGGCGGTTGCATCGGGTACAGCGCATGGCCTCGAGGGCAGAATCGACGCGAAAAGGCCGGCCGACACGCAGCTGCTCAAGCCCGCGAGCGACCTCGGAAAACTTGTCGCTCAGGGATTGTGTGTACGGAACATGGACAGTCGGCGCATCGCGGCGTTCCACCTCGAGTCGGCCGCCTCCGACGAGAGGCTCGGTGTGGACGCGGAGAATCTCGTCCACCGGTACGCTCAGCGGCTCCTCGTCCGCGGTCAGAATGACCAACCGCTTTGCCGTCATCGCCAGCCAGCGGTCGCCAAAGCGCGCAGCATCCGGAGCCATATCCGCTGACACGCGAACGAGGACCTCCTCGTCCTCAGCGATCACGGCGTCGAGACGTGCCTCAATGTGGTCTGGTGTCGGCTCCAGAAGCCTCGCTGTCTGCTCGGTGTCCATGGTTCTCTTTCAGGTGCCGGACCGGGGGCCGGTGGCGATGATCGCACCGCCCCCCGGATCCGCGACTGCGTTTCGCCTGGCGCTTGCCCTGCGGATAGCGCTGGCGCTACGACGCCCTGCGTGCCCGGGTACGGGCGGTCCGCTGGCGGGCGAAGGGTGTTTCGATGCCGTACTGGCGACACAGACGGCCGAAGGTGCCTCCTGCGATTCCCAGAGCCCTGCAGGCGTCGGCATTGCTGTTGTAGACACGAGCGGCGCGCTCGATCCACTCGACGGGGACTTTCTGCATCGTGTGCCTTCCTTCGATGCATCGGGGGCCGTCCTCAGTGTACGGCCTCCCTGGTTCGGGCGGAACTTGGGCGGCCTCCTCATGCCGCCGGTCATCCGCCGGGTCGGTGAGTGGAAGATCGATGGGCTGGCCTGGGCGCCCTGCCTGGCGGCCAGCGTCATCATCTCCCTGGGACCCCGCCCCTGCAAAGCCTGTCCTTATGGCTCTTCGGGCGTCTCGCACGGCGTCTCCCGTACCGTATTCAGCGGGAGCGTCTGCGCTGGCCAACAAAAAAGGCCGGCTGCAAATCTCTGATGCTTCCAGAGCCTGCAGCCGGCCAAAAAAAAGACCGTAGGGATCCGATCCCTACGGTTGGTGTCGCTGGTGGTTCAGCGATGTTCAACCTCCGGGATCATATTCCCCTGCTGCAGGCCCCGTATGGGGCTTCATGGCCGCCGCATCTGACTGGATGCTGGCCATCGGGGTATGTTCTTTAACTCGTCCTGCTACCTCCTCACAACCGAACCGCAGAACCGGTGTCTGCCAGACCCCGGAAGCACCAAACGATGCCGCTCCGAAGTCGCCGGTATTAGCACGCGTGTTCCGCTCTCTGAGCGTGATCCCTCCTGTTTCGGAGTGACCCGTACCAGAGAGGAGGCTGCTCCCCGCGATCCTCATGACGGCGACTCGGACAGCAGTACCATCATATCTGATGGTAGTGCCATCATATTGTCTGGCGGCTTGCGGCATCGTCAGCAGGTGGCTGTGAGTAGAATCAGCATGAGTTTTCGTTCGGGGTCCGAAGGTGAATTCCCCCGGACAGAGAAAAAGTATCCGGGGCGCTTGTACATTGTCAAGGAAAAAGTGCGAAATGGTCCATTTCGCTTTCAATCGGGGGTTCTGCCTCTATATTATAAGGCTCCCCTGGAGAGCCAGCTCTCTTGGAAGAGCCGATGACACAGACACAGACCACATCCGATGCCGCCGCCGTTGACCCCGTCCACGCCTGGGACGTGCACAATGAGCGGATCCTCGGCCATCTCGAGAGCCAGGACTTCGAATCGATGGACGCCCTGCCGGTGCTGAAGTGGGCTGCCGGCACCTTCGACGCCGATCGACTCGTCCTCAGTACCAGCTTCCAGTACTCTGGTGTGGCCATGATTCACATGGCCGTCGAAGCCGGACTGCAGCTGCGCTACGCTACCATCGACACGCTGCGCCTGCACCCCGAGACCTATGCCTTTCTACGCGAAGTCGAGGCGCGTTACGACATCGACATCGAGGTGCAGCGGCCTGAATCAGACCAGGTGCAGAGCATGGTCCGTCGCTTTGGCGAGTATCTGTTCTTCGATACCAAGACGCTACAGGAGTACTGCTGCCAGATCCGCAAGGTGAAGCCGAACGAGCAGCTGTTGATGACGGTGGACTGCTGGATCTCGGGCATGCGGCGGGATCAGTCCAACCTGCGCCGCGACACCCCGAAAGCGATGACCGTCGGTGAGTATGGCTCGCGGCGGCAGATCCTCAAGCTCAATCCGATGGCGGACTGGGGTGAGGACCGCCTGTTGTCCTACATAGAAGACAACGACATCCCCCGTCATCCGCTGTACGATCAGGGCTACAAGAGCATCGGCTGCTTCATCTGCTCGACGCCCGTCGGTGACAACGAGGACCAGCGGGCCGGCCGCTGGCGCTGGTTCAACTCCGACGACCGGATCGATCCTCAGGAGGCCAAAGAGTGCGGCCTTCACGTTCCGATGTACAACATCTGAGCGACATGCAGTTGAGGCCCATTCCAGGCCACCCTCAACGAAAGCGGCTCCGGTGGCTGGTCCCCGCCTTTTTCATCCTCCTCGGCGCCTACGGCTGCGGCGATACACCGGATTCGAACGGCACCTCACAGACCCTGCGTAGCGTCCCGCGGAACCGCACCCTGATCCTCGACTGTGCCGAGATCAACATTTGCGGTGGCCAGTTCCAGGACCACAACTCGTTCAATCCCTTTCTCGCCGGAACCACCTCGCGCACCGGTTTCAACTTCCTCTACGAACCGCTCTACTTCTACAACGCCTTCCGGGATGAGATGATTCCCTGGATCGCCACCGGGCACCAGTTCAACAGTGACTACACCGAGGTCGTCATCCACATCCGCGACGGCGTCAGGTGGAGCGATGGGGCGCCGTGGACCGCACACGACCTGGTCTTCACCATAGAGATGCTCCAGGCACACGCACCCGAGCTGGTCTACAGTGTCGACATGCAGACCTGGGTCACACAGGCCGTTGCCGTCGACAGCCTCACGGCCCGGATCACCCTGACTGCGCCCAACCCGCGCTTCGTGTTCTCCTATTTCACCAGCAACTTCGGCATCGGCGTGCCGATCGTTCCACGGCACATCTGGCAGGGTCAGGACGCCAACGCCTTTCTCAACTTCGATCGGGCTCTGGGTCTGCCTGTCTTCAGCGGCCCCTATCAGCTGGCGTTGTCCTCATCGCAGCAGCGTATCTGGGATCTGCGTCGCGACTGGTGGGGCAAGGAGACGGGATTCTCCGAACTGCCCGAGGTGGAACGCCTCATCTATCTCACGTATCGGGAGGAGTCCAAGCGCGTGCAGGACCTGATCGCCAATACTCTTGATACCAGTCTCGACCTGCGGCCGCCCAACATCAGGACCGTGCTGGACCGCAACCCGCGGGTCACGACGTGGACGGGACGGGAGCCACCCTATGGGTACGTCGACTTCTGGCCGATCTCGCTGGGATTCAACAATCTCGAGGAGCCCTTCTCGGACCGCGATGTGCGTCGCGCCATCAACTATGCCGTCGATCGCGAGCAGCTGGTGGAGGTGGGCTGGCAGAAGTCCGGAACGCCGACCCTGCTGCCCTTTCCCGACTACCCTGCGTTGCGCCCCTTCTTCCTCGCGGTGGAGGATCTTCTCGTCGAACACGAAGTCGGTATCCATAGCCTGGAAAAGAGTGCGGCCATCATGCGCCAGAAGGGTTGGACACGATCGGGTGACGGATTCTGGACCCGCGACGGACGTCCCATCAAGATCAACATCGACATCTTCCCGATCTTCAATGACCTGACCCCCGTGCTGGTGGCGCAGTTGGAACGGGCCGGCTTCGATGCCAACTTTCGCATGACGTCGGATGTGTATTCTCGCATGGCGCAGGGCGAAGCCATGGCCTTCATCAGCGGTCACGGCGGCTCCGTGCGCGACCCGTACTTCACCCTGCGCCTCTATCACAGTCGCTTCGTTCGCCCCACTGGGACCTCGGCCGAGCATTTCTGGCGCTGGGGGAACGAGTCCTTTGATCAGATCGTCGACCGCATGGCCGGTGTGGCTCAGGACGATCCGGAACTGATCCGGCTGTATCGTCAGGCCATGACGATCTGGCTGGCCGAGCTGCCGTCGATCCCCCTGGTCCAGTGGTATCACCGGATTCCGCACAACGAGACGTACTGGACCAACTGGCCGTCAGCCGCAGACCCGTACATCAACAGCGCCTACTGGCATCGCGTCTGGCTGCTGGTGCTGTTGGAACTGAAGCCGACGCAGGCGTAGATGCCATGCGCAACTCCCGGACACTCGCACAAAGGCTCATGACATGGCAGAAAGACTGAAACTCGCCTTCATCGGTTGCGGCGCCATCGCCCGCTACCATCTGGATGGTATCAAGGAGCACGCGCCACGCATCGAGGTGACGGCCGCCGTCGACCTCGACGCCGACAAGGCGCAGGCCTACGCTGACGAAACCGGAGGCCGGGCATTCACATCATTGGCCGAAGCCCTCGAGAAGGGCGACTTCGACGCGGTGGACCTCATGCTGCCCCACGACCTGCACGAAGAGGCAGCAACCCAGTGCTTCGAAGCCGGCAAACACGTGCTGCTCGAGAAGCCGATGTCGTTGGACCTCGACTCCTGCGAGCGCATTCTCGCCGCAGCCCGTGCTGCCGGCACGGTCTTCATGATGGCCGAGAACGCCCAGTACTGGCCCGAGATCGTCAAAGCCGCCGAGGTCATCGAGTCGGGCGCCATCGGCGACATCATCACGGCCCGAGCCGCCTTTACCTACGAGTTCGATCCGGTCTGGTTCAAGGACGACGAGCCCTGGCGCTACGACAGGCGCCGGACAGGCGGTGGTATCACGATCGACGGCGGCTCCCACTGGATCCGGCCGCTGCGCATGTGGATGGGAGAGATCGAGGACGTGATCGGCACCATCGGCTATCCCCTGCAGCAGATGGAGGGAGAGTCCCTGACCCGTGCCCTGCTGCGCTTCCAGTCGGGCAAGACGGCGGTATTCGACGCCATGATGATCGACACCGTGTTCGCTCCCGATCCGTGGTGGCGGATCACCGGGACCAAAGGGGAACTGACCATCGACACCGGGTTCGTGGGGGCTCTGCGTCTGTTCGACCGTGATCACCGTGAGGGTCAGCTGCTGATGGAGCCACGTGGCTACCCACAGTCCTTCGGACCGGAGCTGGCTGACTTCGCCGCTGCCGTGATCGACGGCAAGAATCCGGAAGCGGGGCCCGAGCACTCTCTTGGCGAACTGCGGACAGCGCTGGCCGTTTACCGATCCGCCGAATCTGGCGTCTGGGAAAAGGTGTGGACCTGACCTCAGGGTATGAGCTGGCCGTCACTCAGCCGTACTCTGTATCTACCGCCCTCCTCCACCACGTGCAGTTTCCAGTCTCCCTCCTCCTCGAAGTACGCCTCCGGCCGCCCCAGAGTTTCTGCCATGTGTGCGTGGCTCAACAGCTCGTTGACCCGCCGCGCCAGGACCTCCCGGTCGGTTCGCTGACGCAGTGATCGGGGTAGGCAGTGCTCGAAGAAGAGGAACTCCTCGGCCAGCACGGCTCGCTGGATGACCTGCATGGCATCCTCCCGACGCCGCAGGAAGTAGATGTCGGCCCCGGGATATTGTGTCAGGAAACGCAGTCTGCTGATTCGCCGGAACACGTAGATGGTGGGATGGTCGAAGTGTCGCCACGACAGGTCGGCCTCGCCATCGTCCCACGACAGGCCGAAGAGTTGGGGCGAACGCGTAATCTTGCGCTCCAGCTCAAAGCCGAGATCTCCCGCGAAGAGGGCGTCATAGTACTGTGCGGCCAGCGGACTGTGATCCCGGGCCACCAGCTGATCTTCGGAGAAGACGAGATACTCGGAGGCCGCCAGCGGACCGGTGACAGAGAAGCCGAGGTAGTCGCCGTCTGTCAGGATCTGTGCGGGAACCGGCCGGCCGAAGAAGTGTGCCACATCGATGGGAGTGTTCGGCAGCCCCGCAGCCGAAATCAGCGTCGACATGCCGTTGTGACCCCGCTCAAAGGTCACCGTGGCTCCAGGCCGGGCATGACGGGCAATCCACTGGATGGCTTCCACGCGGGGATCCGGTCGGCCGTAGATGGTGGTGAAGGCGACGCCGTACGAGACGGTCCAGCCGATTGCGGCCACGACTGCCAGCCTGCCAAGTCGCCCCGGGTATGTGCCTTCCCGCCAGTGCCAGATCTCAGCCAGCCATCGCGCCGCCATGATCGCCACGAGGGGCATCAGGACGACGAAGTAGCGGATGTACTTGGCCTCCAGCTGGCCGACGATGACGACGTAGGCGAGCACGAATCCGGCCAGCAGCAGGTCGGCCAGCGTGCGTCTTGTCAGGGCGTAGGAGCCGCCGAGAATCGCGGCGATTGCAAAGCCGACACCCATGCCTGCAGGGAACAGGTGCAGTGCCTGGTACAGATAAGGAATAGTGCCCGGATAGTGCAGGGCGCCTCGCATCGTCACGGCGCCTTCGTTCAGCCTGGCGCTGTAGAAGACATTCCCGTGGTACTCCGGGCCGAAATAGTCTGCCGGTCGCAGCCAGGACGAGGGCACGAGCAGGGCGAAGGCCAGCACGAATGCGGCCAGTCCGAACAACGCCGGTAGGTGGGTTCTCGGATCCGCCAGCTTCAGACCTGCGCTCCTGATGCGCGCCAGGTGGGCGAGCAGGTAAGGCAGCAGGATGACGAGGGCATTCAGCTTGGTTGCCGCCGCCAGGGCCATCAGAACGGCGGCGGCCAGGTAATCCCTTTGGCGGCCAGTCGTGGCCAGCCGCATCATGGCAGCAGCGACCAGGTCGTCCACAGGGTCATGAGTACGTCGACGGTGCTGAAGTGAGACGACTGGATATGCAGAGCGGTCGCGCCGAGCAGCCCCATCGCCAGCACGCCGACTCTCCTGTGGTAGGCCAGCGCGCCCAGGCGGTAGGTCAGCCACAGGGTGATACTCCCGGCCAGGGCGGATACGGTGCGACCTGCGATCCGGGTCCAGTCCGCACTCTCGGGCGGCGTCAGGGCGAAGGCCGAGTAGTCGACGGCAAGGCAGAGCAGCCAGGCCACGCCGTGGAACAGATACATGAAGACGGGCCCGTAGACCGAGTAGAGGAGGGGCGTGCCGAAGACGAGCAGATGCGGATGGATCGACTCACGAAGGCTGGCCGTGACCTGCTGGAGCGTGCCGGCGTCGGGATGAAACGAAGCCTCCTGAAGGGAGATTCGCCGGCCTGTCTCCCCCAGCTCGCGGAGCGACTCGATGCCCCAGTCCAGGCCGTAGAACCGCGCCGCCACACCCGAGCCCAGTACGGCAGTCAGAATGATGAGGCGCCAGCCATCGGCGCCGTGCGACCGGGTCACCCCTTCACGGCGCGGCGGAAGGCCTCGCCCCGGTCAGCATAGCTGGAAAACATGCCGAAGCTGGCACATGCCGGTGACAGCAGTACGACATCACCAGTAGCGGCCCGCCGCGCAGCAGCCCCCACCGCCTCAGCCATCGTGGCGCAGTCCTCGTCGACCGGACCGGAGAACCCCGCGGCGCGCGCCGCCTGCACGATTCGTGCTCCCTCCTGACCGATCGTCACCAGAGCCACGACATCGGCGGCGATGGCACCTCCCAGGTCCGTGAAGTCCACGCCTTTGGGAGAGCCTCCCGCGATCAGGACCACACGTCGATCGGGCCACGCCCACAGACCGGCCACGGCCGCGGCCGGCGTCGTCGCCAGGGAGTCGTTGACGTAGAGAACCCCGTCTCGTTCAGTCACCTCTTCGAGTCGGTGTGGGAGCCCCGTAAATGTCACCAGCCCCTTCGCTGCCGCCTGGTCTGAGGCGCCGGCCAACAGGGAGGCCGCCACGGCGGCGCAGGCGTTGCCCAGGTTGTGTTTCCCGCGGATGCAGACATCCGACGTGCTGGCGATGGCCCTGGCGTTCGCTCCGTTCTGACGCCACCAGATCTGTCCGGCGTCGACCCAGCAGCCGTCTCCCTCGATCGCTGACGTCGCGCTGAAGGCCAACCGGCGTCCGGCGGTGGTGGCGGCCAGATCCAACGCCGTAGGGCAATCGGCGGCGGCCAGCACCCAGCCCTCAGGAGTCTGGTGGCGGCAGATCTCACCTTTGGCTTCGACATACTCGGCGCGGGTTTCGTGATAGTCGAGGTGGTCGGTGGTGACCGGCAGCAGGATGGCCCCCGGCGGGCTCTGGCCCAGATCCTGCAGCTGAAAGCTGGACAGCTCCAGCACGACGAGATCGTCGGCTTGCAGCCGGTCGAGGAAGCTCACAGGCGGCGTGCCGATATTGCCGCCCACATGCGCCGCAATCCCGTCGGCCTCCAGGATCGCCAGCAGCAGCGACGCGGTGGTGCCCTTGCCCTTGGTACCGGTCACGCCGAGAATCCGGGCCGGGCAGTGGCGCAGGAACAGGTCGATTCCACTCGACAACCGGATGCCCTGCTGCCGCGCGGCCACCAGCTCCGGGCTGCGCACCGGAATCCCGGGAGAGCGGAAGAGCAGATCGAAATCGCCAAGACCGGCCATGGCCGCCTTGCCGAGTCGCCAGTCCTCCACGGCTCCATCCCATGGCGGGTCGTCGACACGGACCTCCGGATCGCAGTCGCACACCGTGAAGGTCAGCCCGCGCGTCGCCAGCCAGTGGCCGAGAGCCCGGTTCTCGACGCCGAATCCGAGCAGGGCCAGACGAAGTCCTTCGAGATCCATGACTCGAAAGTAGGATGAGCCGCAGGCCGCGGCTATTTGACGCTGCGCCGCCTCCCCCCCAATCTCTCGCTCATGACCCGTGCTGTGATCCGACCCCGGAGCGCTGCCTGGTGGATCCCGCTGTTCCTCTTTGCCGGAATCTCGGCCAGGGCGGAGCCAGTCACCGTGTTCGCTGCCGCCAGCCTCTCCGGCGCCCTCAACGAGTTGTGGCCGCGCGAGCGCCACACCGACATCAGTCTGTCCTTTGCCGGCTCGTCGCTGCTGGCGCGACAGATCGAAGCCGGAGCGCCCGCCGATCTCTATCTGTCAGCCAGCCAGGACTGGATGGACTACCTGCAGGTGCGGGGACACATCGACAGCACAACCCGGGTGGACCTGTTCGGCAACCGCCTCGTTCTCATCGCCCCGACAGACGAGGGGTTCGCACTGGTGGCCTCCCCGCGGGCCGATATCGGGGGTGCCTTCAAAGGTCGGCTTGCCCTGGCGGATCCGGACCACGTACCGGCCGGCATCTATGCCCGTCAGGCCCTGCAGACACTGGGCTGGTGGCCGACGCTGGTACACCGGCTGGCTCCCGCCAGCGACGTGCGCGGGGCTCTGGCCTGGGTCGAGCGCGGCGAGTGTGACGCTGGCATCGTCTATGCCACCGACGCCGCCTCCAGCCGACGCGTGCAGGTCGTCGTCTCGATTGCGGACAGCCTGCATACACCGATCCGCTACCCGGCCGCCCTCGTGGCGGGCAGAGCCACAGCCGCCACCCGTCGCCGGCTGGACACCCTGCAATCGGCAGCGGCGCTGGCCGTATTCCGCCGCCATGGCTTCAGCATACTGATGGGAACCAACGGAGAATAGCTAAGCCGATGGCCGTTCTCACACCAGATGAATGGGAAGTCCTTTTCCTCTCCCTCCGTGTGGCCCTGGCCAGCGTGGCCCTGAGCCTGCCGACGGCAGTCGCCATGGGCTGGCTGCTGGCGCGACACGAGTTTCGTGGCAAGCTCCTCGTCGACGGTCTCTGCCACCTGCCTCTCGTGCTGCCCCCCGTCGTCACCGGCTATGTGCTGTTGCTGATCTTCGGCCGGCATGGCTGGCTCGGACCCCTGCTCGATGCTCTCGGCCTGCGTCTCGCCTTCGACTGGAAGGGCGCCGTCCTCGCCTCCGCCGTGGTGGCCTTCCCGCTGTCGCTGCGCGCCGTGCGCCTCGCCATCGAGGAAATCGATCCGCGTCTGGAGGGTGTTGCCCGCACTCTGGGGGCCGGCCCCTGGCGTGTGTTCTTCACCATCACTCTCCGGCTTGCCGCCCCGGGCCTATGGGTGGGAGCCATGCTCGCCTTCGCTCGCAGCCTCGGTGAGTTCGGCGCCACCATCACCTTCGTCGGCAACATCAGCGGGCAGACGCGGACGATTCCCGCCGCGGTTTATACGTTCCTGAACCAGCCTGGTGGTGAGGCGGCCGCCCTGCGTCTGGTGTGGGTCTCCATCGCGGTGTCGCTGGCCGCGTTGCTGGGCAGCGAGTGGGCGGCACGGCGGTCCCGTCACCGCGCCAGGACTACGTGATGCTCAGTCTTCGTCTGCAGCGGCAGCTCGCCGATTTCCGCCTTGACGTCGATGTGGTCTGCCACAAGGCGGTGACGGCGATCCTCGGGCCCTCCGGCGCCGGCAAGACAACGCTGCTGAATCTTGTCGCCGGCCTCCGCCGGCCTGACGCCGGGCATGTGGAGTTGGACGGTCACGTGCTGTTCTGCGCCGAACACGGCATCGACCGGCCGCCGGAGCGGCGCCGCCTGGGATTCGTCTTCCAGGACGACCTGTTGTTCCCCCACCTGAGTGTGGCCGCCAACCTGCGCTACGGTTACGACCGCCTGAGACCGGCCGAGCGTCGTTTTGAACCCGGTCAGATCATCGACCTGCTGGAGATGGGATCGCTGCTGAACCGCCGGCCGCAGCATCTGTCCGGGGGTGAGCGTCAACGTGTCGCTCTCGGCCGGGCCCTGCTGTCGTCGCCACGCATGCTGCTGATGGACGAGCCTCTGGCCTCTCTCGACCAGGGATTGAAGAGCCGCATCATCCCGTACCTCCGGCACGTGCGCTCCGACCTCGGCATCCCCATCCTCTATGTCAGCCACTCGGTTGCCGAGATTCTCGAGTTGACGAGGCAGGTGCTCGTACTGAGTGATGGCGCCGTGCTCGCCCAGGGTGATTTCTTCGATGTGGCCCGCGATTCCCGTGTGCTGCCGCTGCTCGACGAGCACGGGTTCGAGAACGTGCTGCTCGTGGAAATCATCGCTGGCGGAGACGGCGCCTGCACGGCCCGCTGCGGCGAGCAGACCCTGCGCATCCCTCCTTGTCACCGACCGCCAGGCACGCGGTTGTTCGTCGGTGTCCGTGCCGATGACATCATCCTCGCCCGGCGTCGGCCCGAGGGATTGAGCGTACGCAACGCCTTGTGCGGCACGGTGACGGAGGTGTCGAGTGCGGGTCCGACGCGACTGGTCACCGTCGATGTCGGCCAGCCACTGGTGGCCAAGGTCACGCCCGAAGCCGTCGAAGAGCTGGAACTGACGGCGGGAGAACAGGCCTGGTGCCTGATGAAGACCCACTCTCTGCGTTTGGGACCGGAAAGCGACTGACGCGGCAGGTTACCGCAGCTTCAGGCAGTCGCGTTGCCCGTTGCGGCGCCAACCCCTACAGTACCTCCCATGGCATTGACAATTCTGCGCACTGTGCGCCCGAGCACCACCTGGCAGGACAGCCTCATTCTCATCGGCGAGAACCAGCGTGTCGTCTTCGATGTCGAAGAGACTTGGTCACCGGACATGCGCGACCAGATCGCCTGGTGCGGCGCCGACGGCATCTACCGCCATCCCGCCGGCGAGGGCTACCTGCTGCCCGGCGCCAATGTCGGCGCCTTGATCGCCCGCATCGGCGATGGCCCCGTCTTCGCCGTGGGCAGCCGACACGACATCGTCGCTGACCGATCCGGCACGCTCTTTCTGGCGATGAACGACCATCCCGACCATGGGAATCAGGCTGGGAAAGTCGTCGCTCAGGTCATCCTCTTCGACGCTTGACGACCACCCGGGCAGAACTGACGCCTCTCACCGATGCCCAGTGGGAGCAGCGGGTGCGCGCCCGGCTCATGGTCTGCGTTCCCGACCTGCTGCCAGGGACCCCCACCGTTCGCCGAATCACGGGCCTGGCTGACGACGTCTGGCTCGTCGACCTGGCGGATGGTGGTCGCCTCGTGGCCAAACACCAGTTCTACGGCATCTACACCCGGGACGAACCCCACGATCTGCTGCGTGTCGAATTCGATGCCCTGCGGCATCTGCGCCAACATGGGGGCGCCGTACCCGTTGCCTTCGGTATCGATCCAGAGATGCAGATCATCCTGCTGGAATACGCCGGTCGGCTGACGCTGGCCGAGCAGATCCCCTCGGTTGATCCGTCGACACGCCGGCGCCTGGGAGCCCGCGTCCTGGCCGGGTTGTTCCGTATCGAGTCGCTGTTGGCCGCTCCCGAGCTCGAGTGGGGCGCCCGCGTCATCCCCGGCGCCGACCCCGGGGATCTCATGACCCGGTGGGCGGAGATCGGCGAGATCGCCGTGGACGGCCTGTCGCGACTCTGGCGGGCTCGTCGGCGGGACGAGATGACCGCCGGACTGGCGACACAACTCAAGCATCTGTGCCGCCGACTCGGTGAACGCCCGCCATCGCTGGGCGCCACCGACTACCAACCAGCGAACATCGTCGTCGACGAACCCTGTGAACGCATCACGTTTCTCGAGCTTGCGAAGGTCGGCTGGGACTGGACCGAGCGTCGGGCCGTTCAGTATACTACGAGCGTCGATGGCAGTGGTACGAGCCTCCTCGACAGCGGCGGCGTCGCTGCCTCACCGTTGGCCAGCGACGCTGTCGATGGGCACCACATCCTGTTCCTGCTCCTGCTGGCGCGACGTTTCCTGACCACGTCCCATGGTGATATGTCCGGCCTCGTCCAGGCGTTGGTTACACCTCTCAGCCGCGACCCCAGGGCGCTCGAGATCCGACGCGGTCTGCAACCACTCAATTTCGCCTGAACGACGGAGACCATGGACGATCACACGCACCAGACACGCGCAGCCGGGGTTCCCTAGTGGCGGAAGCTGAATCCGTACGGCGCAAGGTGCGCGAGATCGAGACCGTCGTCGCCGAGGTGCGGGAACAGACGCACGACACGGCCTCGCTGTTTCTCGACCTTGGCGAAGAGCCTCGCGACTACCGCGCGGGGCAGTTCATCACCATCGACCCGCATCAGTTCGCCTTCCTCGAGCAAACCATCGCCTATCTCGAGGAAATCAAGGGAGGCAGGGAGAAGCCACGCGCCTATTCCATGGGCTCGGCGCCGCACGAACGACACATCCTCGTCACGATCAAGGAAGAGCGCTTCTGGCCGGGTGAGTCGAAGTACCCACCGGTTCTTTCGCCGTCGCTGACGCGCAACTGCGCACCGGGTACACCCGTTGTCATCAAGGGGTTCGCCGGCGCCTATACCCTGCCCGCGGATGCCCACGACCGCACCGACAACATTCTGCACGTGTGTGCCGGGTCCGGGATCGTACCGAACTATGCTCTGATCAAACACAGCCTGCACGTCGATGACGGTCTGCGCCATGTTCTGCTCTACAGCAGCAAAACGAAAGCGGATATCATCTACTACGACGACTTTGCCGCTCTGGCTCGCGCGCATCCCGATCGTCTCGAGATCGTCCATTGCCTGACGCGTGAAGATCCCGTCGACATCGAGCCGGTGGGCCGACGCGGGCGGGTCGATGCCGAACTCATCGCGCGGTATGTCCCCGATCCGTCCAACTGTCTCGTCTTCAGCTGTGGACCGGGGGTATTGCCGTGGGAACGGCAGGAGGCCAAAGCCAAGGGCGTGGAGCCGCAACCGCGCTTCATCGAGCACATGATGCAGCTGCTGAAAGATGCCGGACTGGAAAAATCACAGATCAAACAGGAGAGCTGGGGTTGAAACTGATCGTCCAGATTCCCTGCCTCAACGAGGAAGAGACCCTGCCGGCGACGATGGCCGACATCCCGCGAGAGGTAGAAGGTCTCGACCGCGTCGAGATCCTCATCATTGATGACGGCTCGACAGACCGGACCGCCGAGGTGGCCCGTGAGTGCGGCGCCGACCACATCATCCGCTTTCCGCAGAACCGGGGTCTCGGCCACGCCTTCAAGGCCGGCTTCGACAACGCGCTGCGCCTGGGTGCCGACATCATCATCAACACCGACGGCGACAACCAGTACTTCGGCGGCGACATCCGGGAGTTGGTCAAGCCCATCCTCGAGGGTCGGGCTGACCTTGTCATCGGCGACCGCCGTACCGGTGACATCGGCCACTTCAATTTCCTCAAACGTACACTACAGAAGTTCGGCAGTCGTGTGATCTCGCGGCTCGGGGGCCTCGAGATACCTGATGTCGCCTCGGGCTTCCGCGCCTACACCCGGGAGACGGCGCTGAAGATCTCGATGTTCACCGACTTCGACCACACCGCGGAACATGTCGTGCAGGCCGGCCAGGACGGTTGGGGCGTCGTCGTCGTGCCGATCCGGACCAATCCCAAGGTTCGGGAGTCCCGGCTGTTTTCCAATGTCGGCGAGTTCGTCCTCAAGTCGGGTTCGATCTCGCTGCGCACGTACGCCCGCTACAAGGCGCTGAAGATATTCGCCACCTTCGGGCTCCTCACCTTTGCGGTTGGCGTCGCCCTGGGGCTGCGGTTCCTCTACTACTTCCTGTTTACCACGCAGGGCGAGCTGCACGTGCAGTCGGTGATTCTGGCGGCCGTGCTGCTGCTGGCGGGTTTCCAGATGTTTCTCACCGGCATCGTCGCCGACCTGATCGCTACCAACCGCATGCTGATGGAAGACACGTTGACACGAGTGAAGAAGATCGAGATCGCCAGCGATGCGTCGGGCCCAGAGGCTGATCCGCGTCAGGAGCAGCAGGACTGCCCGGCGACCACAAAGGGTCACTCTACCTTCGGAGAATAACCCATCAGTTCGAGAGGATCTGGTTCCGGGCAGGTGCTCCCTTTGCGGCCGGAGAAGTAGAGCGTCTTTGCCAGACCGTTGAGACCGTAGTCCAGTTCGCGGAAGGTGGCCGCCAGGGGAAAATCCTCGTGGAACGCGCGCAGTCCGAGGCCGACGATCTTCCCCAGAAGCGAGCGTGGCAGGAACCACAGGGCTGTCAGCAGGATCCTCAGCATCCGGAGATCAGCGGCATCGGCGTGAGCGACGACACCATCGACGTGCTCGACACAGCCCAGCTCTTCGAAGGAGAGGAACTCGGCGTTTCCAGGCAGATAGATGTTGCCCACACGCACCAGGGCCCGTATCTGCAGACCAGTGAGGTATGCTGACGACGGCTCAGGCCTCACGCAGCATCACCTCGCTGGCCCGCAGTGCCAGGGCCATCACCGTCAGTGATGGATTGCGGCCCGGGGCATTGGGGAAAGTGCTCGAGTCGCACACGTAGACGCGTTCCTCGCCGAACAGGTGAAATGACTCGTCCACCGCGGCGTCGGCCGGATCGGACCCGAGGGTGCAGCCCCCCATGGGGTGGACGGAGAAAGCCCGCGGGCAGAACCACGTGTCGGTGGCGCCCATCTGCACAAAACACTCGTGCACGACCTGCGTCGCGTCAGCGAGTTTGTCTCGATGCGACGCTCCCAGAGGCCGGTCGATGACGGTGCCGCCGCCGTGTCGAGGGCGGATGGCACCGGGTTCGTCATCGTCGCGGATCGAGATCTCCAGGCAGGCCATGCGGCGGTAGTCACCGATCATGTCGTACACGGAGCCGCCGGCACCGCCGAAGAGCATCGAGAAGATGATGGGTGGCATGAAGTTCGTCTCGAACTTGAATCCCCGTTCCTCGAAACGTGAGTCGCTGCAGCCCACGCTCTGGAAGAAGCCGCGGTGGGCGTCGACCACAGCATCCAGACGGGCGCAGGCCATGAACTGAGGATGGCAGGTGAAGTGTCGTCCCAGCCCGGGAATGCGCTTGCCGTACCCGGAGCGGAACAGCAGTGGCGGCGTGCCCATGGCCCCGGCTGCCAGCACGACGTGACGGCCGTGCAGTTCCAGGCCCTTGCCGTCTCTGTGGCCTCGTACCGTGACTTCGTCACGCCGGACCTCGAGGTCATGGGCGTGGAAACGGGTGACCACCTCGACACCACGCCGACGTGCCGATCTCAAGGTGGTCACCGGGGCGCTCTGCTTCGACTCCCGGCGACAGCCACCAAGGCAGGCCAGGCAGTCCGCCCCGCCACAGTCGGCGTGGGCCCGCTCGAGGCCGTGGTATTGGGAAGCCCAGGTGTTCGAAGGCGGCGGCGGCGAGCTGGCCGTTCCGGTTGAACTCCGCCAGGGGCAGGTTGAGCGCCGGGATCAGAGCCAGACTGGCGCCGAAACGATTCGGCAGGGACACCAGGATCTGCTTCTGCGTGAACAGCTGGCGGCAGACCATATCGTAGAAGAGATCGCCCTCGAGGGTGTCCATGAGCGAGTGAACCCACTTCTTCCCGTCGACGTGCTCGATCCGCACCGTCAGCAGCAGCCCCCGACCGCCGACAGAGAGTCGATAGCGATCTTGCGAGTGCCCCTCGAGCCGCTCGCGCACACGCGCCTCGGCTGCCAGAACGTGGTCATGGATCTGCGGATTGTCGCGGTAGAGCTCCATGACCGCCAGGCCGACCGCCATGGACAGGTTATTCTCCTTGAATGTCGACGACCACACGGCGATGCGGTCGATGAGACCGTAGATCTTGCGGTAGACCTCGGCACTGTAGAGGACGGCCCCCACGGGCGTCTCGCCGCCGCTGATGCCCTTGGCGATGGTGACCACGTCGGGCAGAACGTCGTGCCACTCATAAGAGAACCGCTTGCCCGTTCGGCCGAAGCCGGTCTTGATCTCGTCGAAGACGAGCAGGGCCCCGTGGCGGTCGCACAGCTGCCGCAGCCCCTGCGTGAACTCGGGTGAGGCGACCTCGCCGGTCCGGCCTTGAACGGGTTCGAGGAAGACGCCGGCGATCTGCTTGGGATGACGACGGAAGGCGTCCTCCACGGCATCGAGGTCACCGAAAGGCAGAATCGGATTCTCCCCCTGGAGAGAGAACAGCTTCTGGTGGGCCTCCATACCGTTGATCGACAGCGCCCCGAGGGTGAGGCCGTGATAGCCCCCCTCGAAGCAGAGCATCCGTTGCCGACCGGTGACGGCGCGCGCCATCTTCAGGGCGTATTCGGTGGCCTCGGCGCCGCCGTTGGTGAAGAACAGGCGCTCATAGCGGCTTCCGGCATAGTCCAGGATCTCTTCGGCCAGCATGGTGGAGAGCACGGGCAGCTGAAACTGCACCAGGCTGGGCAGGTGCAGCTCGTGCAGTTGGCACAGAGCCTCCTGGACGGCCGGGTGTCGACCCCAGTGACAGGTGCCGTAGCCAGCCACAAGATCGAGGTAGCGCTGCCCGTCGGCATCGATCAGATGATGCTCGGTTGAGTCCACGAAGCGCTTCTGGCCCAGTCCAAGGGATTCGAGATAGCGGGCATAGAAGTGGCTGATGTGCTTGCTGTACGCGGCATCGACATCGGTGCTCTCGACGTACGTCTCGATCTTGTCGCGCAGGTTCATGATCTGCCTCCTGCAGGGGCACTTCGACGGCGATCCATGTCGTAGTGGTCCATGATCAGATACTCCATCATCGCCTGAGGCAGCACGCCGTCGAGCCAGGCCGCCAGCCGCTGCAACCGATGGGCGGCGACGTAGCGCCTGCGAGGCGCCCGGCGGGAGATGACTTTCTCCACCAGCTCGGCGACTCTTGCCGGCGAGATGCCACCGGCTTCATCCTGCTCGACGATGGCCATGGTCTTCGTCTGCTGCTGTCGGTACACCGGACTCTGCCGTGATGCGGTGGTCATGAGTCGGTTGCGGGTGAACTGGGTGGACACGTCACCTGGCTCGACGAGGGTGACATGAATTCCGAAGGGTCTGACTTCCATGCGCAGCGCCTCTGACAGTCCTTCGAGGGCGAACTTGCTGGCGTTGTAGAGCCCTTGGAAGGGCATGGCCATCAGTCCCCCCAGGGAGCTGATGTTGACGATGTGTCCCTGTCCCTGCTGACGCATGGCGGGAAGCACTGCCTGACACATGCGCAGGATACCGAGAGTGTTGATCTCGAAGATGTGCCGGGCCTCGTCGACGGAGGTCTCCTCCACGGCCCCCCCGTAACCGAAGCCGGCGTTGTTCACCAGCACGTCGATGCAACCCTCCCGCTCCAGCACGGTGTCGATGCAGCCGCGCACAGACTCGTCGCTGGCTACGTCGAGGCGAACCAGATTCACGCCGTCCACCGCCTCGACGGATGCCGGCTCGCGGCTCGTGCCGTAGACGTGATCGCCCCGGGCTGCCAGTCGGGCGGCGCAGTGGCGGCCGATCCCCATCGAAGCGCCGGTGATCAGTACGACCTTCATGTCGTCGGAAAGCAGACTTCGATGACGGCCGTGCAGCACACCGAATCTTCGATCGTCGTCTGCAGCAGCGCCCGGCTGAAGAACTCGTCGCCGTCTATGCGGCTGGCCAGCAGCGTGACCTCCGTTCCCGGCGGCACGGGGTGAACGAAGTAGGCACCCAGCACCCGGGTGATACGTACCGGTGGCGCCTGCAGGTCACCGTTGACCTTGACCGTCCGATGCGTGGTGAAATACGCCAGACACAGGCTCAGCTGGCCGGCCATCTCGAGTTGCAGCGAGCCGGGATAGACTGGTTCTCCGGGGAAATGACCGCGGAACACGGCGTCATCCGCCTCGATCCGCCGCACTCCCAGAATCCTCTCGTTCTCGAGGTCCACAGCCTCGATTCGATCGACGAGGAGGAACGGTTCACGGTGCGGGATCATCCGTTCCAGCTCCTCGCGGCCCAGGTCGACGGCGTGGGGAAAGTCTGCCCGCCGGGCCAGCGGCCGGCGGCGGTGCGCTCGCAGCAGTCGATCCGTGTCAGCCTTCACTGGCGCAACCCGCGGGCGACGACGTCCTCGATGATATTGCACGCCTCGTCGATCTCGGCCCGCGACAGCTGGGCGTTCACCGACAACCGGAAACGGCGCGTTTCGGCCGGCACGGCGGGGTAGTCGATGGGCTGTAGAAACACCCCGCGACACTGCAGTTGTGCCGCCATCGTATAGAGGGTTTCGGCGGAGGAGCCGATGATGATGGGAATCACCTGCGAGGCGCTCTGACCGAGATTCAGTCGCATGGCCGCAAGCTGGGAACGAAACACGTCGACATTCGCCCACAGGCGGTCACGTAGCGTCGTGTCGCGCGTGGCGATCTCGAGAGCCTTCATGCAGCCACCGATGACGGGGGGCGAGCAGGCACAGGAGAAGATGTAAGGCGTCGAATAGGCTTTCATGTAACGGATCAGTCCTCGGTTGGCACAGACGAACCCGCCTACACCCCCGAAAGACTTGCTCAGCGTCCCGAAGGTCACCCCCATCTTGTCCTCGAGTCCGAAGTGCTCGGCCACGCCGCGACCGTTCTCGCCGAACATCAGCGTCGAATGCGCCTCGTCGATATAGACGGATGCGTCGAAGGCGGCGCATACATCGACGATGGCCGGCAGGTCCGCCAGATCGCCATCCATGGAGTAGACCCCCTCCACGACCACCAGCGTGCGCTTGCCTCTGTGGGCCTCCAGCGCTTCGGCCAGCGACTCGGCGTCGTTGTGCTTGAAGAACGCGACCTTGGCTCGCGACAGGGTGCCACCGTCGATCAGGCTCTGGTGCGATTTCTCGTCGAGCAGGAGGACGTCCCCCCGCCGCAGGATTCCCTGGATCGCGCCATAGTTGCCGGCGAGGCCCCCGGAGAACAGCAGGCAGTCTTCCTGCTGCTTGAAGGCCGCCAGGCGGCGGGCGAACTCGACGTGCAGGTCGTAGGTGCCGGACAGCACGGCGGCACCGGCGGCGCCCAGGCCATACTGGTCGAGGGCTTCTCTCGCCGCCTGCAGGACCTCCGGGTGCGTGGACAGTCCCAGGTAGTTGTACGACGTCAGGTTGATGACCCGACGTCGCTGACCGTCGATGTGGCTGACGATCTCCGTCGTTGCATCCGGCTTGCCCAACAACGGCTGTTCAAAAAAACTGAAGCTCTGGCGGATGGTGGGATCGGCCAGCCACGTGTCGAAGTCCTCCGGCGGCACGAGAACATCGGCGCTGTCACTGAAGTAGAAGTCCTCGAGGCTGTAGCGGTGTGCGTCCTGCATTGGTTTCCTCCTCACTCCTGCTGGGCGTGCTCGAGCAGCTTGTCGGCCAGCTGGTCGATATTCTCCAGGTCGCTCAGTTCCGCGCGCGGCACTTTGATCTTGAGCTCGCGCATCGAACAGGACACGATCTCGATGATGTCGAGGCTGTTGGCACCGTATTCCACCATCGACCGGGAGGCGTCGATGGCGCCATCGATGTCGTCGAGGTTGTCCTCCATCAGTCCGGTGATCACATTGAGGATCTCTTCCTTGGTCATCTTGTCGCGTCTCCTGGAATCGGTGTGTGAGGTGTCGCCTGGCGGGACTGCAGGTAGTCCATCATCAGGTTGCCGCGCAGGGACAGACCCTTGTCGATGCACAGCACCTGGCCGTTCATCGCGTTCAACAGGCCGCTGCAGAGGGCGAGCACGGCCTGACCACACTCCTCGGCTTCGAGGACCATGGCCGGCGGAATGCCACTGGCCGTCAGATAGTCGAAGAACTCCGTCCCGAAGAACTGCTCGAAGGACTGCGTCGCTACCGTGCCGAAGCGCAGCACGTTGACCCGCGTGCCCCCCTCGAACAGATGCTGGGACATGTACCGGGCGAACAGCTCGTGCAGGGCTTTGGACGCGGCGACGAAGTCATAGCCGGTGTAGAAGTTGTCTGGGCCGTCACTCGAAACACCGATGATGTGCCGCGGGTACCGGCCGAAGCGTGCTTCCATGCGCCGCGAGTACTCGATCATGGGCCAGGTGCTGTACTCGAGGGTTGTGAACAGTGAGCGCTTGTCGTACTCCGCCAGGCCGGTGGTGCGCCGTGCCAGTCCGGCATTGCTGATGAAGAAGTCGACGCTGTCGTGTTGTTCGCCGATGCGCTCAAGCAGCCGATCCGTGTCTTCGTCCCGAGCGACATCGGCCTCAAAATGACGGGTGGTTGTGCCCCCGCCTCGCAGAAGATGCCGACCAGGTCCGCTTCCGCCACCGAGCCCCACCTGTGGGTGACGAACACGTGGGCCCCGGCACGGGACAACTGCAGGGCACTTGCCAGACCGATACCCCGAGTGCCACCGGTGACCAGCGCACAGTGGCCAGTCAGGTCGACGGCGATCACGCGGCGTACTCCGCCTCGATCGCCCGCCGTGTTTCGGGCAGGGCGAAACAGACGCGATGCATGACGTCCTCCTGCTCGCGGGCCACCCCCAGCATCTGCCGACGCCTGGCGGCCAGTGCCGTCTTCAGCAACCGGATCGACTGCGTGCCCTTCTCGGCGATCCGTTGCGCCAGCTCCATGGCGGTGGACATGACGTCGGCCCGGGGCACGATCGCATTGATCCGGGTCCCCTTCCGCGCCAGCTCGGCTCCCCGATACAGCTTGCCGGTGTACATCGCCTCGTCGGCTACGTACGGGCCCAGGAACTCAGGCAGCAGCACGGTGGCGCCCATACCGGGAGTGAATCCCATGTTCATGAACACCGCACCGTAGCGGCTCTCGCGGGCCGCCACGACGAGGTCGCAGGCGGCGGCGAGGGCCAGGCCGCCACCGACGGCGTGTCCCTCCATGGCGGCGATGATCGGCACGGGCGTGTCCAGCAACCTCTCCGGCAACTGCAGTTCGGACACGGAAGTTGCCCCGTCACAGACCCGCAGCAGTGTCTCCCGGTCGGCGCCGCCGCAGAAGACTTCCGAGCCGCCGGACAGGACGCAGACTCTGATGTGGCCATCGGTCTGCAGCTGATCGAGGGCCCCGCCGAAGGCGGCGACGAAGGCCGGCGACAGCAGGTTGCCGGCGTCGTCGCCGAGCAGCTGCAGGTGGGCGATACCTTCGGCGTCGATCCGGAGGCACACAGGCTCACCCATCGATTGCTGCTCCTGCCCAGAGGTCCTGTGTCGGTCGGAACTGCTGGGCCCACCGCGGCAGGTGTGTCGCCTCATAGGCCGCGGCAGCCGCTGCGGGACGACCGCTGCCCAGCTGTGCCGACAGCATGTTGGCAGCGGCAGCCACTCGAGATGTTTCCGCGGACGTGCTGCCAGCACTTCGGAGCAGTTCCTTGGAAGCCGCCAGCGCTTCCGGCTCTGCCCGCAGCAGGGCCTGCACCACGACGCGGGCGTGGCGTTCCCTGTGTGCTGCGTCGACCACCTCGTCGATGAGTCCCAGGCGCAGGGCGGCGTCCGCATCCAAGGTTTCCGCCGTCAGGACGGCGGCCGACAGTCGTCCGGGCGAAACGCGGAAAGGCTGGAGGAAGGCCAGGACGCAGGCCGGTGCCAGTCCGAGCAGCACTTCGCTGAACTGGAAGGTGGCGCCAGTGTCGGCGATGACGATGTCGCAGACACCCGCCAGCCCGATGCCGCCGCCGCGGACGAGGCCCCCCACGAGGCCAACCACCGGCTTGGGTGTGCGCCGGATCGAGTCGAGCAGGTCGGGAAACGCTTCTGAGGCCGCCGCGATCGAGTCGGCGCCCGGCGTTGCCCCCAGGTCCAGACCCGTACAGAAGGCAGAATCATCCGCCGAGCGCAGGATGATGACGCGTACGGTGGGATCGTCGGTGGCCCTGCGGAACCCTTCGGCGAGACCGACGACCGTCGTCGGTGTCAACGCCCGGGCGCCGTGGCCGAGAGTGATCAGGGCGACGGGGGCCGAAGTGATGCAGGAGATCCCGCCGGTGAGCTGTTCAGCTCCAGACATAGGACCTCTGATGGTTTCGAATCCGATTCAGCGTCAGCAGGCCACGGCCGTCGTAGTGGCGATCGTACCACGCATCCAGCAGCGACAGATCGACATCCACGTCACTGGCCTCGATCATGGTATCCCTCGTTCTCTCCACCAGTTCATATTCCTCGGGGGTCACCTGCCGCCGGGCATCGAGCTGCTCATCCCACCGCGCCGGCGACAGCACCTGTCGCGCCTCCTCGCCCAACAGGCCACTGTAGAACTCACCGATGGCTCCGGATCCATAGGCGAAGAAACCGATCCGATCGCCGGCTGTGGCCTGGGGAGCGGCTGCCAGCAGACCACAGAGCCCGGCGAGATTGCTGGCGCTGTACTGACTGCCCAACCGCTTGGGGAAGTGCCGAGATGGCGACACCCGACGGTCGAAATCGGCCTGCACTTCCTGCTTCGATCGGCGCCCGCCCAGATTGCTCAGCGTGCGGTGGGCCTGGAAGGCCATACCCGGGAATGGCATGTGGTAGACGAGGTGTTCGAAGTGCGTGGCGAAGTCGACGGGGACTGCACTCTCGGACAGATAATGCTCCCACGATCCGGTCAGCGCGTCGAGATAGGTGAACAGGCTTTCCTTGCTGTTGCCGCACTCCATCCGGGCCGTCGGCCGGTAGGTGTCATAGGCGTGTGTTGTCCACGTACCGCGGACTTCCGGCTCGAAGGCCAGCACACGGGGCACGTCACCCAGCACGGCTGCCACCGCCGAGGCGCCGAGCATGAATTCGTGCTCCTCACCGAAGTTCTGACGGCTGAAGTCCGCCGCGATGACCAGCGCCGTAGGCCCGCGGTTCAGACCGGAGGCGATCCAGTTGACCGCCGCATCGACGGCTGCCGCGCCGCCGTAGCAGGCGTGCTTGATCTCGTAGTTGCGCACGTTGGCGTGCAGACCGAGGGCGGCGTGGACCTGCGTGCTCGTCGACTTGCCGAAGTCGAGGCCGCCCTCTGTTCCCATGACGAACAGACCGATCCGCTCCGGATCGGTGACCTCCAGCAGTGGTCGCGAGGCGTTGGCCGCCATAGTCACCGTATCCTCCCAGGGGGGCAGCAGCGACCGCGTGTCGATCAGGTAGTCGTGGACCACGCGATGGGGATCACGTCCCCGCGCCCTGGCCAGATCCGCCTGCTTCATGCACAGGGTCGAGCCGTAGAGATTGATGGCTTCGATGCCGACCGGACTAGGGGGCATAGGTCAGTCCCCCGGCGGTCCGCACGATCTCGCCGTTGACGAAGGCGGCCTCATCCGACAACAGGAAGTGCACGAGATTGGCCGCCTCCTGCGCCGTGCCCGGCCGCTTCTGGGGACAGTGTGTGACCCAGAAGTCGCGCAGCTGCTGGGTCATGTGGTGGCTCGTCATGTCCGTCTCGACGTAGCCCACGGTGACGGCATTGCTCGTGATCCCCTTGGCCCCGTACTCCTTTGCCACCGTCCGCGTCAGGCCGATGAGCCCGGCCTTGGCGGCGGCGTAGTTCGCCTGGCCGCTGCTGCCATCAGCGGCCAGGGACGAGATGTTGACGATGCGTCCGCCACCGTTGCTCAGGAAATGCATCAACAGGCTCCGGATGACATAGAACGGCCCCGACAGATCGGTCTGCAGCACCGCATCCCAGTCCTCGTCACTCATCAGCGCCGCCGCCCCGTTGCGGACGATGGCGGCGTTGTTGACCACAGCACCGAGGTCACCGAAGTCCTCCAGTACCCGTTCCGTCGTTGCCTCGACCTGATCGGGATAGCGCACGTTCATCCGATACGCGCGCACCGGCGTCTGCGAACACTGCTCTCTGGCCTGGGCGATCGTCTCCTCGGCGGCGGTCTCGTCATCGACGAAGGTGAAGGCGCATCCCTTGCCCTCGGCCACGAGCTTGGTGACGATGGCCCGCCCTATGCCGCGGGATCCGCCGGTGACCAGCACGTTCACGTTCAACTATCCCAGCGTCGGTAGAGGCTGCAGCAGTTGATACCGCCGAAGCCGAAGGCATTCTTCAGCATATAGACCGTCTCGTGTTCCTGGGGCTCGTTGGCGCAGATGTCGAGGTCGATTTCGGGATCGACCTCGTCGACGTTGATCGTCGGGTGCAACTGCCCGCGCTGCATCTGCACCAGGCCGCCGATGGTCTCGACGATCGGCGCCGCCCAGCAGGTGTGGCCGAGCATCGACTTGGGGGCGTTCAGCTTCAGGCGCCAGGCATGGTCACCGAAGGCGGCCTTGATGGCGCGTACCTCCTCCAGGTCGCCCAAGGGCGTACTGGTGGCGTGGCAATTGACGTAGTCGACCTGCTCGGGGTGGGTGCCGGTGGCTGTCAGCAGCTGCTGCATGATGCGTGCCTGGAAGGGTGCCGAGGGCGCCGGCAGATGGTCACCATTGGCGTTGGCCGCCACGCCGAGTAGCTCGGCCCAGATGGGTGCCCCGCGACGCCGGGCGCAGTTGAGCTCCTCCAGGATCATCGTGCCCGTTCCGTGGGAGGGCACGAAGCCGCATCGGCGTGTGTCGAAGGGTCTGGAGGCGCGCTCCGGGTGCTGCTGGAACTCCGGCTCGACAGGCAGTGCGTTGAGGATGACGGAGGCCTGGATGTCGACGGCACTCATGTCGAAGGCCGCGCTCGACACGACGGACAGATCGCAGTCACCGGTGACGATGTCTCGAAAGCCGGCGCGCAGAGCCAGGTTGCCGCTGGCGCAGGCACCCCCCACTGTCAGCGTCGGTCCGCAGAGGCCGACGATCTCGCCGGTGCAGGCAGCGATGTTCGGATCGAGGGCCTCGACGCCAAGCAGCGGATCGATGTACTCCGGCTCTTCGTCGAACTGATGAACGTTGCGGGTGATGTATCGTGAATTGAAGTTGTGGCCGCCGACGATCGAGCTGGCCCGGAAGGGATCGAAGGTGGCATTGAACAACTCCGCGTCGAGCCACGCCCGCAGAGCACAGACCATGGTCAGCCGGTTGGCGAAGGTGCTGGTCTTGAACAGCTTGCGCGCCCTGGCCAGGGAGTATTGCGGAATCGACTCGGCAAGGCTGTCCAGAGCCGCCGCCGTGTCGTAGTCACCGAGATCGCCACCGATGCGGCATTCGAGAGCGCTGACATCGATGGACGACCAGTGTCCGATGCCGGAGACGCCAGCCAGCAACCGGTCCCCATAGGTCTCGACATCGTCGGCCAGGGGATTCACCGTCGCCATCCCCGTAACCACGACACGACGCTTTGAGTCAGCGTGTGTCACGTCAGTTCTGCAGCCGTGAGAGTGCGACCACCGCGTTCTGGCCACCGAAGCCGAAACTGTTGGACAGCACGTGATCGACGCGCGCCTCCCGCGTCTCGCGCACGACGTTGAGCGGGATCTCCGGGTCCTGCACGTCGATGTTGATCGATGGGTGGACGATGCCGCGATCGATCGCCATGATCGCCGCCACGGCTTCGATACCGGCGGAGGCGCCGATGGAGTGGCCCGTCATCGATTTCACACTGTGGACACAGACCCTGCGGGAGTGCTCCGGGCCGAACACGCGCTCCAGCGCCAGGCTCTCGATGGCGTCGCCGATCGTCGTCGATGTCGCGTGGGCACTGACCAGGTCGATGTCACCAGGACCGAGCTGGGCCTGGTCCAGCGCCATCTGCATGGCGGTAGCCGCCCCCGTGCCCTGCGGATGGGGCGCAACCATGTCGTGGGCGTCGGTGGAGCAGCCGAAGCCGGTCAGCTCGGCGTAGATCCGGGCCCCCCGGCGGCGCGCGTGGTCGAGCTCCTCCAGGCACAGGACGCCGGCGCCCTCGCCGAGGACGAAACCGTCACGATCTCGATCGAAGGGCTTGCTGGCGCGGGCTGGATCGCCGTTGCCTTCTGACAGGGCGCCCAGCGCCCCCAGGCCGGCAAAGGCCGGGATGTTCATCAGTGCCTCGGTAGCACCGGCAAACATGACGTCAGCCAGACCCATGCGGATCGCCATCGAGGCAGAGCCGAAGGCGTGATTGCCCGAGGCGCAGGCGGAATTGACGGAGTAACTCGGTCCCGTGAGGCCGTACTCCTTACAGAACCAGGCTGTGGGCGAATTGGGGATGACACCGGGGACGTAGAAGGGGGATACCGATTCCATCGAACGATCCTGGATGCGCAGGAAGGTGTCGAAGTGTAGTCCCGCCCCCCCTTCGCCGGTACCGATGATGGCGCCGAACCTGGGCGACTCGTCGACCACTCCATCCCTGGTGAAGCCAGCGTCGTCGAAGGCCTGCGCGGCGGCGATGTGGCCGAAGATGACGAAGCGTCCGAGCCGACGCGCCATTCGGCGGGGGAAGTAGTCGGTCAGATCGGGGAGGTCTATCTCGGCCCCGATCTGGACGGGGAAATCCTCCAGCGGCGTGTTGCGGATACGCCGTCCACCGGATACACCGTTGGCGAGGCTGTCCCAGAAATCGACCACCGTCGCGCCGATGGGAGTGATCGCGCCAAGACCGGTGACGACGACACGCGTGGCATAGGGATCGCGGTGTTTCGTCGTGATCATGGCGCACCTCCCTCGGCAACCCGGGACGATCGGTGATCGTCATCGGCACGCTGGATCAGCTGCCAGACCCGATCCTCGAGCCCGACCTGGGTTCTGCAACCTGAGACGTCGATATCCATGCGCATGGCGACGTTGATCAGGGCTCTGACGATGGCGGCCTTGGGCAGGCGGGCGCCCCCCTTGCGTTTGGCCTCGAGGCCGAGCCATTCCAGGTAGCGGACGGACTTTACCGGCAGGCCGAGGGAGAAGTAGTACTGGGTACGGTCCGCTTCGGGTGTCGATTCCGGATTGCTCATAGTCCCTTCCGCGTGAGGATCGTGCTGCTCTGTTGCGCAGGGAAGCAATTCGCAAGCCGACACCAGAGCAGCTCGGCCATTCAGCGGGGTAATGCACAGGACGGCAATGAGTTATGGATCTTTGTCTCACCCGGAAAGAGAGCGCATTGTCAGCGTACACCGGGTGCTATGTAACATGTAACAGTTACATGCGACGTGGCTGAATGTTACGCTGGGAGACGTAGTGCGGCCGGTGGCCGGCAGTAGAACTGCAGGGCCGCAGACGTGACCGGGTGCGTCAGTTCCACGCGCGTGGCATGCAGATGGTAGCCCAGATCCCCCGGGCGAGGCAGCCTCAACGAACTCTCTTCGGGGGCCGACCTCGGTCGACCCCCGGCGTCGTATAGTGGCTCCCCTACCAGCGGGTGTCCGGCGGCGGCCAGGTGGATGCGGATCTGGTGTGGTCTGCCCGTGGGGATCTCGACCTCCACAAGGCTTCTGTCTGCGTCCGGTCGGCGCCCCAGTACTCGCACGATCGAACGGGACGGCTTGCCCGTCCGTTCGGCGGCGTACACGTACCCCATTCCAGGATAGTCGACGCGGCCGATGGGCTCGTCGACCTCGAATGAGTCCTCCAGATCACAACCCTGGACGAGGGCTCGGTAGACCTTGCGCAGGCCGCCGTCGCGGAAAGAGATCGCCAGTCCCTGACGCAGAGGAGCCGACCGGGCGAAGAGCACGAGGCCGGATGTCCCCCGTCCCAGGCGATGCGCCGGTGCCGGACCGTCACCGAACTTCCCGCGCACCGCATGGAGCAGTGTATTCTCCAGAAACTCAGCGGCCGGAAGAACCTGCAACCCTGACGGTTTGGCGACGACGAGCAGATCACCATCGTCGTACAACACGGCGAACCATCGAGGAGCTGCTGGCTCCGTCCAGGGGGGGCGTCTATATGTCAGCCTGTCTCCGGCGAGTAACACGGTAGACGGCTCGATTCTCTCGTCACCGCGGCGAATCTGGCCAGCCAGCAGCCGACGATGCCACTGCTCGGACGTCGAATGCTGATAGTGACCCGCGTAAAACTCGTGGGCCGTGCGGCCAGCCACACCACCTGCGACGATATCGCGGTACTCCCAGCCACTGTTGAGGCGCTGGCGCCAGCCGGTTGACGATGGAATGTTCAAGAGTTAGTTTTTATTCGTCAATGAGTGATATTTATTACTTCTGGTCCATTGCCATCTATTCTTCCGCCCGGTGAGAACTGCCGTGAGCCCGCTTCCTTCGATTTTCATCGACGGCCAGGAAGGCACCACTGGCCTCCGGATCCGCGACCTGCTCGCCACCCGGACGGATGTGAACGTACAACTTATTCCGGAAGACAGGCGCAAGGATACCGAGACTCGTCGACAGCTGCTCAACGACGTTGATCTGGCCATCCTCTGCCTGCCGGACGACGCTGCCGCCGAAGCCCTGGCCCTCATCGAGCCCGGCAGTGGTACGCGCGTCATCGACACCAGCACAACGCGTCGCGTGCACGACGATTGGGTCTACGGCATCCCCGAGTTGTCGGCTGCGCAGCGTCAGGCCATTCGAACGTCGGATCGGGTCGCCAACTGCGGCTGCTACCCGGTGGGTTTCACCCTTGCCGTGCGGCCCCTCATCGAAGCGGGACTGCTGCGGGCGGATGCGGCGCTGACCGTCAACGCCGTATCCGGATACTCGGGCGGAGGCCGCAAGATGATCGAGGCCTATCAGGCGACAGCATCCGGTGAGCAGGCGGATGCCGGGCACCCTTTCTGCCTCTATGGCCTGGATGGAAACCACAAACATCTGGCGGAGATGCAGAGGTTCAGCGGTCTGCATCACGCTCCCCTGTTTGTACCCTCCGTCAGTCACTCCTATTGCGGCATGCTGACCAGCACACCGGTTGCCGCTGCCGGGTGGACTGCGTCCGGAACGACGCCGCAGCACGTGTTCGATGTCTGGCAATCCCGCTATGCTGATGAGCCATTCGTACAGCCGGTGTCCCCCGCGGAAGCGGGAGATCAACTGCGCGACGGACTGTTTCTGGATCTCGACGGCGCCAGTCTGACGAATCGACTCGACCTGTTCGTCTTCGGCGACCCGCAGATCGGCCTCGTGCTGGTGGGGCGTGAGGACAACCTCGGCAAGGGCGCTTCCGGCAACGCCGTGCAGTGCCTCAACCTCATGCTGGGCTTCGACGAGACCACTGGCCTGACGGCCTGACCACCGCGTGCCTCTCGAATTCACCGACAGTCACTGCCATCTGGATCAGCTGGACGACAGCTCGATCGACACGGCAGCCGGCGTCGGCGTTACGACGATCGTCGCTGTGGCTCAGGAGGCCGACTCGATGCGGGCCGTCCTCGACCTTGGTCGACGGTTCCCCGGACGGGTTCTGCCGGGCCTCGGCATCCATCCCTGCACCGTGACAGATCGGGGTGCCGACGCTCTGGCCCCGGACCTGGCCCTGCTGCGGGAACGGGCCGCGGAGGCCGCCGTCATCGGCGAGACCGGCCTCGATCACAAGTGGGCGACGACGGCGCCGCAGCAGGCCGAGCAGGAACACCTTCTCGACGTCCACTTCGAGATCGCCGAGAGCCATGGCAAACCCGTCAATCTGCACTCCCGTCGCTGCCTGCGGCAGACTCTGGAGCGTGCCGTCGACTTCCACCGCCGCACCGGTCTGGCTGCCCAGATGCACTGGTTCACTGAGTCCAGAAAGCTGATCAGGATCAGTAACGACGAGGGGATCTACGTATCGGCCGGACCCACAGTACTTATGAATGAGCAGGCCGCCGCGGCCGCCTGTGAAGTCGCCGACGATCTGTTGCTGTTGGAGAGTGATGCCCCCGTGCCCGTAGGCGGCGTTCCGGGGCATCCGCGGCGGGTGAGGGACGTGGCCGAGAAACTTGCCGCCCTCCGGGGCGTCGCACTGGAGACCCTGGCCGAACAGCTGGCTGACAACCTGCGGCATTATCTAGAAGGCAGCGTGGGAAATTGACGCAATCGCGGTCTCGGGTTACCCTTGATGGTTTGTGTGCCACATCGTATAACCCCTTGCGCGGCAAGCGGGTTCGTCCCTGGTCGTAGCCTTTCGGGTAACGTCCTGACCATCGCTCCACGCGGAGTTCCAGCCTCGTGAAACGCATCTGCGTCATGGGTTCCGGCTATGTCGGTCTGGTGTCCGGCGCCTGCCTGGCCGACTTCGGCAACGCCGTGGTCTGCGTCGATATCGACGAGCCGCGCATCGACCGGTTGCGTGGCGGTGAAGTGCCCATCTACGAACCCGGACTCGAAGAGTTGATGGGACGCAACCGCGACCGTGGCCGGCTCTCGTTCTCCACCGATGTGGCTTTCGCCATCAAGTCCAGTGACATCGTCTTCATCTGTGTCGGCACACCGTCGCAGCCCTCCGGCGAAGTCGACATGTCCTATGTGCACGCCGCGGCGCGGTCCATTGGCCAGTACATGGAGGACTACAAGATCGTCGTCAACAAGTCGACAGTCCCCGTAGGCACCGGCGACGAGGTGGGCGCCATCATCGCCGAGGTCCGCCCCGATGCGGATGTCGACGTCGTCTCCAACCCCGAGTTCCTGCGCGAGGGGTCAGCCATCGACGACTTCATGCATCCGGACCGCGTCGTCATCGGCGCTTCCAGCCGGCGCGCCCTGGAGGCGGTCATCGATGTGTATCGACCATTATACCAGCGCGACGTGCCCATGGTCCTCACCGATGTGCAGAGCGCCGAGATGATCAAGTACGCCTCCAACGCCATGCTGGCGGCGAAGATCTCTTTCATCAACGAGATCGCCAACATCTGCGAGGCCTTCGACGCCGACGTCACCGCCGTGGCCCGTGGCATGGGCCTCGATGAACGCATCGGCCCGCGCAACCTGTACGCCGGCGCCGGGTACGGGGGCAGCTGCTTTCCCAAAGATGTGCAGGGCCTGGCCGCCACGGCGCGCAAGGCGGGCGTCGAGGCGCCTCTGGTGCAGAGCATCGATCCCAGCAACGTGCAGCAGCGCCGGCACATGATCGGCAAACTGCGCGACCTGATCGGCAGCTTTGAGGACCAGAGTGTCTGTCTGCTGGGCCTCTCGTTCAAACCGGACACCGATGACCTGCGCGAATCACCGGCCATGGAGATGGTCGATGTCCTGCTGCAGGAGGGTGCTTCGGTACGGGCCTACGACCCGGTGGCCATGGACCATGCCAGGGAGCTGTTTCCCAGCCTGGTCTGCTTTGACGATCCCTACTCCGCTGCTGCCGGCGCCGATGTCCTGGTGTTGATGACGGAGTGGAACGAGTTCCGCAACATGGACCTGCCCCGCATCCAGTCCGCCCTGGGCTCACCCCGCCTGCTCGACTGCCGCAACGTCTACGATCCACGCGAGATGGCCGAACTCGGCTTCGACTACGTCAGCGTGGGCCGACCGCGTCGCACCCCGGGGGACACGGTGGAGACCGCCGCCGACTGGATCCTGCCGGGGCGCTTATCACCGATGGCGTAGGAGACAAATTGACGAAAACCTTGCTGATCACCGGCGGGTGCGGCTTTATCGGCGCCAACTTCGTGCGCCACATCCTCAACCGCTACCCGGACTATCGGGTGATCAACCTCGACAAACTGACTTACGCCGGGAATCCGGAGAACCTGGCCGACCTCGCCGACGATGAGCGGTACCGGTTCGTACAGGGAGATATCACCGACGCTGCCGTGGTCGATCCGCTGGTGGCCGAGGCCGATTGCGTCGTCAACTTCGCCGCCGAAAGCCACGTGGACCGCAGCATCCTCGGCGGTGCTGATTTCCTGCACACCAACGTCCACGGCACCTACGTACTGCTCGATGCGGCCCGCCACCACGGCGTGGAGCGCTTTCATCAGATCAGCACCGACGAGGTCTACGGCAGCATCGCCGAGGGCGAATGGGACGAGGACTATCCCCTTGAGCCACGCAACCCGTACTCGGCGACCAAGGCCAGTGCCGAACTGCTCGTCCGCGCCTTCCACGTGAGCCACGGCGTACCCACCGTGGTCACGCGGGCCTCAAACAACATCGGTCCCTATCAGTATCCGGAGAAACGTGTACCGCTCTACATCACCAACGCCATCGACGACAAACCCCTGCCCGTCTACGGCAATGGCATGCAGGTGCGCGATCATTTGTACGTTGACGACCATTGCACCGCCATCGACCTGGTCCTGCACAAGGGCGTGATCGGCGAGGCCTACAACGTGGGCGGCGAGAACGACGCCACGGGGGTCGAGGTGGCCCAAACCATCCTCCGTCGTCTCGACAAGCCGGAATCGTTGATTCAGTTCGTCGAGGACCGGGCCGGCCACGATCTGCGGTATGCCCTCAGTTCGAGCAAGATCAAGGCCCTCGGCTGGACCCCCACGGTGGATGTCGAACAGACCATGAACCGAACAATCGACTGGTACGTGGATCATCAGGACTGGTGGCGGGACATCCGCGACCGGGACGACTACAAGGCGTACTACCAGCGCCAGTATGGAGATCGACTGAAGTGAGATACAGAAACTGCTTAATCGCCTGCCTGGCCGCCCTGGGGTCGTGGGCGGCGGCGTCAGGCGCACAGGATCTCGAGGAGCTCGTGGATGAGACCGAGCGCCAGGAAGAGGAGATGCGGCGAATCCCGGGCACCGAGACGCCGGGCCTGCTGACCGATGGCGGCGACGGTCGCGTACTGCTGCCCGAGGGCGACGAAGTGCAGCGGCTGCGCATCGCCCAGGATCGGCAGATCGATCCGGAAACGTACATCGTCGGACCCGGAGACGTGATCCAGCTCTACATCTGGGGAGAGTTCGACCAGGACATCCGCTTCGAGGTGAACCCCGAGGGGCTCGCCCTGGTGCCGACCATCGGCGCCTTCCAGGTCTCCGGACGCTCGCTGGCCGACGTCAAGGCAGAGATCATCTCCGCCGCGTCGAGCGAGAAGTACCCCGGCGTCGAGATCACCCTGTCGTTGCAGAGCATGCGCTTTTTCACCGCCTACATCACTGGCGCCGTGCTCCGGGGCGAGGGCGCCTACGTCGTCACGCCGGTGACACGGGTGTCCGACCTGCTTGAGCTTGCCGGCGGGTTCCTCGACGACTTTCAAGGTACCGAAAAAGACGAAACCGGCGGCGGCCAGCGTGTCACCCGCCTCTTCGACCTGACCAATCAGCCCACGGCGCGTCGCTCCGTTCGTGTCGCTCACGCCGACGGCACAGCGGACGAGATCGA
>Ga0187827_10000241_pt1 | contig 87355 bp, 73 predicted proteins | sample ETNtaG_39_FD_167969 | JGI IMG/M metagenome (GOLD analysis project Ga0187827, IMG submission 167969) | Marine microbial and viral communities from oxygen minimum zone, Eastern Pacific Ocean - ETNP2014_SV_150_PacBio MetaG (Illumina Assembly) | ecosystem: Environmental > Aquatic > Marine > Hypoxic... | reverse complement strand
GCGTTTCATTCTGGGACTACCTGACCGACCGGACCACCATCGCCGGTACCATTCCCCCTCTTGCCGATCTGATCAGCGGCCACGCTGTATTGGAAGGTTGATTGCACTGATTTATTGAGAAGTTACAAACATAACAGTCAACCTATTGATATTTATTGATATTCATCTACCCCCCCCGTTCTAGATACAATCCGCGCTGCGAAGTAACGGAAGAACTGATCAGCAAGCCCTGCTCTGATTGGTTTGCGGAAACGCTTGTGTAGGTATAATATGTTGGAGCGTTTGCCAGTACCTTGGCGCAAGGGCAGTGGAATCCTGATGTATACCACCTGCCCGCGCATAATCAGACTCTAAGAATAGACGGGGTGTCATATGTCTATCCAATCTCTCATTCTCCATCCCGAGACCGTCTGTCTCGCCTTTACTCACTTGATAGCCGATAGCACGCCCAAATGTGACGGTGACCCATGGGAAGCCGACATTAAAGGGACGTTATCTAAACACCTGCTGACACTTCTCGGTGTTGCCGTATTAGCTGTACCCACGGCCGCCACGAACGCAGAGGAGACCGAGTGGATCGAGGAAATCATCGTCACTGCAGAGAAGCGTGAGGAGAACATCCTGGAAGTGCCGATCACCATGTCTGCGTTCAACGACAGGTTGATCGAAGAGCTGGGTATAACCAACTCACTTGACCTGGAGCAGCTTGTTCCCGGGCTGCAATTTGGAAGTGCCTCCCTGCAGCAGCGTAGTGACGGTCAAGGCACGACCATCCGCGGCATCGGTACGCAAAGTGCGCGGGAACTGCACAGTGACCTGGCAGTGGCGGTGTATGTGGACGGCGTGTATACCGTCGATACCTACGGGTTGGCTCCCAACCTTTTTGATGTTGAAAGGGTCGAGGTTGCCCGCGGCCCCCAAGGCACGCTGAATGGTCGCAACTCCATCGCTGGTTCCATTAGCTTTCACAGCAAGAGGCCGACAGATACCTGGGATGCTGATGTGTTGGCAGAATTTACTGACCAGACTACCCAGCGTTACAACGTCGCGTTTGGCGGTCCCATAACGGATTCGATTAGTTTCCGCATCAACGGTGGAGTCTATGGTGGGGATGGCGCTCAGGAGAATACCGGTATCGGCAAAGATATCGATGAACCCGATGAGACCACCTTCTCGCCTCAACTGCGTTTCAAGAACGACCGTTTTGATATCAACTTCAAGTACTTAAACGTCCAGGACAAAGGCTCCGAAGCCTTTCTGGTTCGTTTCGCGGATATCGCTCGAAACAACCCCGATCAGGGGAATTGGTTCCTCAATGACAGGCCCATGCCGTCCCTTACCAGCTGCAGCAATCCACCGATAACTGGTTTGATCGGTGGGAATGTCTTTCGCTCCGAGCCCCTGACTGCGAAAATAATCTGCAGCGACCTCGAGAATAAGATAGCGAGCAACCGGAACGGCGTTCAGGACAGTGAGACCGACAGATATACATTGAATTTCGATTGGAACATAACCGATACACTGACTTTGCGTTACACCTATGGGGAGTCCGAGACACGAACGACTGCCTCCCAGGATGGTGATGGAACCGACCGGGTTGGCAGTGCCGCGGATCCCAGTATTCCCTCTGACCTTGATGCAGGGGCGCAGGTTGATTGTTTTGATGATGGCGTTCTGATGGGTGAAGTGGACTGCTGGACCGCTCAAGGGGCGGAGTTCTCGGACACCGACAATATACATGCCTTCACCAACGAGGAGAGTTCCCACGAGCTACAACTGGTATCCAACTTCGACGGTCCCCTTAACTTTGTTGTCGGCTATTACATCTACGAGAACGAAACGTTCTTCGATCAGGGCGGCTTTGACTACGCCAACCCACTCAGATTCGTTGATGCGGATGCCGCAGCCGTGGCCGCCTCGCCCATTTTTGGCGAGACTGTGGTAACGAGTTGTCAGTCGTACCTCGATGACTTTTTCATCCCGGCGTTCGGAGATCCGGCTACCGGAATCGTGTTTGGCAGCTTCGGCGTGGGGTGTCCTACAGGTGGTGACAACCTGAGAAGCAGTTCTTTCTTCAGTTCGACGACATCCGATACCAAAGCGGCATTCGCGAACGTCGAGTACCAGCTAACCGACGAGTGGAATATTGCGGTCGGTTTGCGTTGGACGGAAGATGAGAAGAAACGAACTGCGGTCATACCGGCCGATCTCGTTGCTGCCGCAGGGGACGTTGCCGTCGGCACGGTGCCGAATAGCATTTTTGTAGGGGACTTCTTTGGCACTGGCGTACCAGTCGTATTTACAGGCAGTGCGGGGACGCCGACGCCAACAACATGGGACCAGGTCATCGGCCATGTCAGCCTCGAATACACGCCTGAAGACAACCTGATGTATTACGGGCGCATCTCTACCGGCTATCGTGCCGGTGGATTCAATTGGCAGTTCCTGGATAACAAAGACAGCTTTGATGAAGAGGAGTTGACCAACTACGAAGTCGGTGTGAAAGGCCTCTTTCTGGACAACCGCCTGCAACTCACCACCGGCCTTTTCTACCAGGATTTTGAGAATTACCAGCTCACGGCTAACCAACCGGTTGACGAGAGATTTATTGACCCAACGGATAGCACATTTCTCCGTGAACACACCATCAACGTCGGTAGTAGTACCACGATATGGGGCTTCGAGGTGGAAGGCGTTTATTACCTGACTGAGCGCTGGCGGATTTCCGGGTATTACAATTATCTCAACTCCGAGCTCGGCCGCCACAGCACCGTCGTCAGAGCGGACCCGGACCAGACGTTTGTCGATTATGTATACACAAATCCCGGGGCAGATCCAGCCGGACCGGACGGTGTGATCGGCACGGCTGATGACTTCCAGGATACCAATCAGGTCGCGTTGCCACGGGACCATACCGGCGATGAGCTGCCGCAGATGCCGAACCACAAGTGGGCAATCACTACGGCCTACACCTGGCCCCTGGCCCAAATGGGTTCCGTGCAGTTCCTGGGCACCTGGAGTTACACGGGCGAGCGTTGGCCACAGCGCGCTGGCAATATCAGCAAGACGAAGGTACCCTCCTATGACCGTTTGGATCTCAGAGCAAGATGGGAATCGGCGGATGAACAGTGGTCAGCAAGCCTGTACGTGCAGAACGCTTTGGACGACATCGGTGTTTCCGAGTCCATCTCCATTGACCTGCAAGGGTCCCTGACAGAGCCTCGACAGGTGGGACTACAGGTTCGTTGGCGTCCAGCGCTCTAACCACTGAGGATACAAATGCCCCCGCCGCAGTCGTGACGGGGGCCCCTCTTTCGATCTGCTAGCAAGGGAACCCCCTGTCAGGACTTTAGAGTGAGTGAAGTGGGCGCAGATACCGCAGATTCTGCGCTGCAGGGCCGTGCCGGCGCTGCGCCAATGACCTTCAGCTTCATGTCATTGCTGAGGCTATTTCTCCGAACCTGGCCTTATCTAAAACCCCAGTGGAAACACATCCTCGCCTGGTTCAGCCTGCAGTTTCTCTCCGGCGTCGTCATCTCCCTCCTGACCCTGGTCCTGTTCGATGTCTTCAACAACAAGATTCTTCTGGCTGAGCCGTTGGAGCCGCTGCAAGCCACCTATCTATTGCTGGACACGGATTACGTAGAGACAGAAACCCTGACAGTTGAGCAGCGTCGCGTGGTTCGAAATCGGACGATCATGTACGTCATCTTTGGCTACTTCCTGCTCATTGTTTTGATTCAGAGAATAGTGACCACCTATTACGAGATGTGGATCGCCCAGAGAATCAATCAGCATCTGCGCGTTGCCATGGTGGAAAATGCTGAACACCTGTCGCTCCGCTATCACAGCCACGCGCGCACGGGAGATGCCATCTATCGTGTATTCCAGGACAGCGCCATGATCAGCAGCATGATCGACACGGTGATTCTGGATCCAATCAACATGCTGTGGAGCTGCGGTCTCGCGTTCTTCATACTGTGGTTATTCAGTCCCTGGCTGGGTCTCCTGGTGGTCGCCGCTGCAGTTCCCATCATCTGGCTGGTGGCCTGGTTTACACCACGCCTGCAGCGTCGGTCGTGGCTTGCGCGACGATCCAATAGCGACCTGACCTCACGCATCCAGGAAATATCCGCCGGCATTCGCATCATCAAGGCAAACCAGGCTGAAGCGATTGCCATCGATCGTTTCAATGCGGACTCGCATAGCGCCCTCGACAATGCCTTCTGGTTGCGCATCGAGATGATCATCATGTATGCGTTGATCGCGCTGATCATCGGCACTGCCATCATGCTCGGCGACTATGTCATGGCTGGATGGACCATCGACGAGGAGGCCACATATTTAGGCGGTGCGATAGCAATCGTTGGGTTTACCGTCTGGAACCTCGGCGCCTTTCAGGCGGCGAAGAGCCGCGCCGGACAATACTACTTCTGGGGTGCAGCGTTGATCAGTAAGTGGAGCATCATGCAGGACATGGCTATCGGGCTCGACCGGGCGTTTTTCCTTTTGGACCTGAAACCGGATGTAGAGGACAGCGAACAAGCAGTTGATGTGCCTGCCCCCATCGACGAGATCGGCTACGGCAACGTTCAGTTCGGCTATGATTCAGACCAGCCCATCCTCCAAGGCGTACATCTTACGGCCAGGGGCGGCACCATAACCGCTATCGTCGGCGACACCGGATCGGGAAAATCGACACTGATGTCCCTGCTGCTGCGACTCTATGATCCGGACTCCGGAACCGTTTCCATTAATGGAACGGACCTCAAGGACATCCGCATCGCCAGCTTGAGGCACAATGTGGCCATCGCACTGCAACAGAACGTGCTGTTTGCTGCTACGGTCAGAAACAACATCGCCTATGCCGCTGACGGGGTAACTGAAGCTGACATTCACGCCGCTGCGCGGATCGCTTGCGCTGACGATTTCATCGAGGAACTGCCTAAGGGCTATGACACCGAACTGGGCGAGCGGGGCGGCAGACTGTCCGCGGGACAACGCCAGCGGATCACCATCGCGCGGGCAATCGTCCGGGACACGCCGATCCTGATCCTCGACGAACCCACCGCAGCACTGGATGCCGAAACCGAGCAGCAAGTTCTCCGCAACCTGGCCGAGTGGGGGCGTAACCGGGTCCTGTTCCTCATTACCCATCGCCTGTCGACCATAAGGAATGCCGACCAGATTGCGTTTCTCGAGGACGGGCGCATCCAGGAGACGGGTACTCATGAGACGTTGATGGCGATTCCCGGGGGCCGCTACCGGCGATTCGTGTTGGCCGAAGGTGGAGAAGCAGGCAGCGATGAGTGAGGTAACCCCCAACGAGTTCGCCGGTGTCTTGACGCCGGAGCAGTTCGATGATCGGGTAGATATCCACACCGACATCACTAACCGCGAAGTCCTGACCATCATCGGTCGCTCACTCAAGCTACTGGCAGACGTCAGGAACCTGTTTGCAGCCAAGTTCATGCTGGCCATGTTGGCGCTGATACCCGGGCTGATTGCCCCGTGGATCGGCAAGATCGTTATTGATCAGGTCATCCTGGGAAAACAGATTGACGAAGCCACGGTGCGTTTTCCACCCCACGTATCCCCCTTCATCGATTACATCCGGGGACTGGAGCCGCTTGAGACCATGCTGGCGATCGTCGTACTGATGGGGATCATCCTGGTGCTGTTTGGCCGGGGTGGGTCGGGTGTTCTACTGTCCGCCGGAAGGGACAGCGCCACCCAATCGGAAGCCAAACTCAATGCAGGGGGCAGTCAAACAGGCGGGATCTTCGGCGCCATCGAAGCTCTGATCCACATCCGTCTTAACCAACGCCTGGTCAATGGTCTGCGTACACGGTTGTTCTCGGGCCTCGCAAAGCTGCCCATGATTACCCTCGATGATCATCGCATCGGCGACTCGGTCTACCGGGTCATGTACGATGCCCCGGACGTACCACTCATCTGTTTCGAACTCACCTTGCAGCCTTTCTTCACCCTCGTGGGCGTTGGCATCTCGCTATACCTGCTGCAGTACAGCTATGGTGCCGTGGCACCGGAACTGATCTGGATATCCGCATTGCTGGTGCCCCTTTCCCTCGCTGTTACGCTTCCTGTTTCGAGTCTCATGCGGCGCGTGCAGCAGGCCAGCCGAGCGGCGGGCACGGTGACCACCAATGCCATCGAGGAAAGCATGAGCAATATCCATGCGGTACAGAGCCTCGGGGGCATGTCCCGTGAGAAGGAGCGCATCGAAGGCAAGAGCAGAGAATCCTTCAGGCGCTTCCGTCATGTGCGGATCATAGAGATGGGACTCACTGTTTTGTCAACGGCGTTAATGATTGCTCTCGGTGTCTTCGTCACGGTTTATGTCACTGATCAGATCTTCGATGGAGCCATGACGCCTGGGGACTTCTCCGTGCTGTTTGGCATGGCATTTTCCATCGGTGGGTCGGGGCTTCAGATCGGTATGTTATGGATCAATCTGCAGGGCAACGTCGCCGCGGTACGCCGGGTCTTCTTCTTTGTGGATCTCGACACCGAGGATGATCGCAAAGAGCTCGACGATCTCACAGAGGTGCGCGAGGGCGTGCGCTTCGATCATGTGGGCTTCAGTTACCCGAATGGCCATCAGGCCCTGTCCGACATAAATATTGAGTTTGCTATTGGCGAAATCATCGCTATCGTGGGTCCGACGGGGGCCGGCAAGACTTCTCTGGCTCATCTAATCCCGGGCTTCTACCGCCCAACCGAGGGTCGCGTGCTGATCGACGGGCACGACATTGCGGCCGTAAACGTTGCATCTTTGCGTTCACAGGTGTCCTACGTGTTCCAGGAACACCTGCTGATGAGCGAATCCATCCGCAGCAACTTCAGCCTGGTGAATCCAGCCGCCAGCGAAGCCGACATGATGGCGGCCTGCCGTATGGCGGAGGCCGAGAAGTTCATCGACAGCCTGCCTGATGGCCTCGATACGGTGCTTGGCCGCTCGGGAGACACGTTATCGGTGGGTCAGAAGCAGCGGCTTTGTATTGCTCGTGGCCTGGTTCGCAATACCAGGATTCTGATTCTGGACGAGCCCACCGCTGCTCTGGATCCACGTAAGGAGAACGCTCTAGTATTAGCACTGCGAAGGGCGGCCGCCGGACGCCTGGTCGTCGTTATCGCCCATCGCCTTTCCACCATTCGAAAGGCGGACCGAATCGTTTTTCTGGAGGATGGGAAGGTCAGGGATGTTGGCAGTCACGACGCACTGGTAGCCGATCCGAAAGGGCGTTACCGGCGCTTCGTGGAGTTGCAGGGAGGCCTGGCGAGTGCCAAACAGTAAAAGCTTTCAATGGAGTAGGACCGTCTGCCAGGACGTGTCGTCAGTTGGGAATCTTGATGGAACATGCTGCAAACGCATTAGGTTTTGATACGACAGAAGCACCCCTCGAAGTCGTTGGCGGTAAGGGACAATCACTGGCCAGGATGGCGTGTGCAGGAATGCCGGTCCCTGCTGGATTTCACCTGACGACCTCTGCGTATCGGCGCTTTGTCGAAGGGAGCAACCTGCAGGCAGGCATACTGTCCCTGGCAATACCGACGGTACAGGAAGGCTCCGTATCGTTCGAGCTCGCGTCGACGAGCATTCGGAGACTGTTCACGCAGGCGAAGCTGTCAACCGAAATTACGGCAGATATCCGAGCAGCTTATGCCGCGTTACAGGACTCGTCGCAGGCAGGTGAACCGGCGGTGGCAGTGCGTTCCTCAGCAAACGCGGAAGATTTGCCCGATATGTCCTTTGCCGGTCAACAGGACACCTACCTGAATGTACGCGGCGAGGAGGCGCTGCTGGCGGCTGTCTGCAGTTGTTGGGCATCGCTCTGGACTGCACGGGCAATGAGCTACCGGCATCAGATGGGTATCGAGAGTGACAAGGTGGCTATGGCCGTCGTCATACAGAGAATGGTCCCAGCGGAAGTATCCGGGGTGCTGTTTACAGCCAATCCGGCGACCGGTGATCTTGACGAAATGATCGTCAACGCCAGCTATGGTCTTGGCGAAGCCATCGTGAGTGGTGAAGTCACACCGGACACCTATGTTCTGGATCGAGCAACGTTAACGGCGAAGGAGACCGTGATCGGAGCCAAGGAGCAGATGGTTATCGCCGATGGCGACAAGGGTACCAAGGTCGCCAGCGTGGATGCAGCGCGGCGAGGCACCGAGTCATTGACCGAGAGCCAGATTCGGGAATTGGCGACTTTGGCACTTGCTGTGGAACAGCACTTTGACGGCGTACCCCAGGACATCGAGTGGCTGTTCGCCGAGGGCAAGCTGTGGTTATTGCAGTCGCGACCCATCACCAATCTGCCGGCGCCGCCCCTCACGGATGTGAGCTGGGATCCGCCCGAACCGAGTGGTTACCTCGGCAGATCTCAGTTGGTGGAACATATCCCGGACCCCGTCTCAACCTTGTTTGAAGATCTGCACATGAAGCGGTCGCTGCAGTATTACTGGGGGCTGAATCTAACCAAACGGGGCAATCACGACTTTGAAGATACGCAACCACCAGCGTGTTTCGTGGTGCAGACCACCATCAATGGTTTCGCCTACAGGCACCTGGGGGAACCACCGCGTACGGGCCGGCTAGAGGCTGCCAAAGCAACGCGATCATGGCTGCCTGGCCCGCTCCGGAATTTAGCAAGCAAGCTGCAGTTCTATCGATACCAGATGGGGCTCTATGGGCTGCTGATACCGGAGTGGCGTTACATCTCGCTGCCGAGATACCTCCGCAAGATTCGGCGCTGGGGTAAGCTGGATCCTGAAGCTGCATCGGTTGAACAGCTTTGGGCCGGGATCCGGGCCATGTCGAAGGCGGAAGCCCAGTACTGGTACCGGGGTGGAGTCTGGAATGCGTTCTCTCTTACCCGGGGCACCGAGTATGTGCTGCATAATTTTCTGCAGGAACATGCTCCTGATCGATTTACCAGCGGACAGTTCTTGAGTGGTCTCAGGTCCCGGGCCTTTGATGCCCAAGTGGCACTGTGGAAGACCGCAAAACTGATACGCTCCAACGACGTGCTTTGTCGAGCTGTGATCGCAACGCCACCCAGGCGATTACTGGATATGTTGCGAGCACATCCGGCGGCAGATCGGGTATGTCGCGAGATTGACCGTTACTTCGATCACTACGGGCATCAGATATTCACCCTCGACTTTGCTGAACCGTCAGAAACAGACGACCCGGGTAACATCATGCAGAGCCTGTACTCGTTAGTGCTGCAAACTGATTATGATCCGAAGGACACTCAGCGCGCCGTCGCCCGGAAACGTAAAGCTGCGATAAAGGAGGCCACTCAGCACTTTGAGGGCATCCTCAAACGACAGTTCCGATGGTTGCTCTGGAAGGCACGGCACTTCTATCCCAATCGTGAGGAAGCGATGTTTCACATGGGTAAGGCGTGGACCGTGCTTCGACCGTTTACCAAAGAACTGGGTCAGCGCCTGGTCGAAGCAGGGACCTTGACGCGCGCTGACGATATCTATTTTCTCACTACAGATGAACTGGCACGTGCCATCAGAACGTTGGTCGCCGCTACGTCAAGATTGGCAAAGATGAGACCCGACGTCACATTCGTGACAGGATTGCCTGAGTATCGGCAATTGACCGCAGAGCGACGGCAACTGCGGGAGGCCAGACGAAGATTAACCCCACCGATGCATATACCAGGGCCCCCTCTCTGGGTTCCACCGGCGGACCTCGACGCAACCGAGGAGGACAGCGATACACTCAAGGGCTCGGCAGTCAGCCCGGGAAAGGTAACGGCAGAGGTGAGTCTGATTCTCTCTCCCGCGGATTTTGACAAGATGAAACCAGGCACGATCCTCGTTTGCCCGACCACCACGCCTGCCTGGACCCAGTTGTTCCCCCAGGCCAGGGGTCTGGTGACGGACATCGGAGGCATTCTCGCTCATGGTTCCATTGTTGCCAGGGAATACGGAATTCCGGCGGTGTTGGGTTTGGGTGACATAACCAAGCAGGTTGTCAGCGGGCAGCTGATTACCGTTGATGGTGATAAAGGCACTGTGACTCTGGAGCAATCCCCTGCTGACGATGGCACTCATTGATGAAGGACAAGAAGAATGATGCACCAAGTCAGGAGAAGGGGGACAGTTTACTTAATTCATGACGAATTGAGTAAACTGTCCCCCGAATTCTGTCCCCCGAATTCTCAATCACCGTTGATGGTGATAAAGGCACTGTGACTCTGGAGCAATCCCCTGCTGACGATGGCACTCATTGATGGAGGACAAGAAGAATGATGCACCAAGTCAGTGAGACGCTTTCGTGGGGTGATGTCTGGAGCGTCTTGGAGGCCGCTGAAACATGTGACGCGGTCGAGAATGTTGGTCGAAAGATAAAGGACTTCCCCCTTCCCGGTGTTGAATACAAGCTGAAGTGGTTCGAGGATCATGATCCCTACCCCTGTGAAGACATTTGGGAATGCGTGTTGTGGATCGATGAGAGAATCGAAGAGGGAAAGAAGGTCTATGTGCATTGCGAGCAGGGCAATTCTCGATCAGTATCCACGATCATCGCCTACCTGCACTATAAGGGAATGGCTTTTGAGGATGCCTGTGAGCTTGCCATCAAGCTCAAACCATATTACTCGGGGGCGGGCAAATATGGCGATCTCCCTCTGTCAATCAGACCCTGGTTTGAGAGGGACTGGCCCGGGTTCTTGGAAGGGATCCAGTAAGTAATCTGAGGCAGGCACGATCGGATCAGACCCGGATCGAGCAGGCGAATCAGCACTACGTCTTAAGCAAGCTAAAGCCCTGGTAGTCATTAGCTACAACCTCCTCGCATTTGCGCCGGTACCTGCCAACACCACCCACATAAGGCATGAACACTCTGGGCTTACCTTCTATGTTCGCACCCAGATACCAGGAGTTGCAGTTTGGTGCTTGGAGCATGGTGCCTTTCCCAACCTGACTAACGTGTTCGACCCATTCATCCTCGGCTGCAAGTTCGGCTTCAATTTCTGTATACTGATTTTCCTGCATATGAGTCATGCAATCTGATATCCACTCCACGTGTTGTTCGATGGATACCAGCATGTTGCTGAGTACCGACGGGCTGCCGGGACCGGTGATTGTAAAGAGATTCGGGTAGCCGTGAATTTGCAGTCCAAGATAAGCCCGAGGCCCGTCCTGCCATTTGTCTTTGAGCCGCTTTGCGTGTCTTCCTTCTATATTGATTTGGTTCAGAGCACCCGTCATGGCATCGAAACCGGTCGCGTAAATCAGGACGTCCAATCCATACTCCGCCTGCGTCGTGTGCAGAGCTTTGGCTGTGATGATGTCGATTCCAGACTGCTGTAGATCAACCAGTTTGACGTGATCAAGATTGAAAGTCTCATAGAAGTTGGTGTCGAACACCTGGCGCTTGCAGCCAATGGGATAGCCTTTGGGGGAGAGCGTCTCAGCCACCTGTGGATCATTCACCAACTGTTTTACCAAGTCGCGATAAAGCTCACAGGCTACTTCGTTTGCCTGAAGATCCGTATATACATCGTTATAAACTCGAAAAACTCCGAAACCGCTTTTTTCAAGTGCAGCTTGTCGCTCCTCGTGACTCGTTTCGAGAATACTCTTTAGCGGTGCTGGTTTTCCAGACTTCGGCTGCTGCATTCCAAAGTTGGAGATGCCAGCCGGGGAATTTCTCTGCATTTCCCTCACTTCCGGATAACTCTCCTTGTATCTTTTCTCCTGTTTGGCACCTAACGGTTTGTTGTTGGCGGGAAATGTGTAACCGGGTGTTCTTTGGAATATCGTTAACTCAGCAGCAGTTTCCGCGATGACGGGAATTGCTTGAACAGCCGATGAGCCGGTACCTATGATGCCAACTCGTTTGCCGGACAGGTCCACCCCCTCCTTTGGCCATCGGCCTGTGTGGTATATCTCGCCGGCAAAGTCGCTCTGCCCATCGATCTCCGGCGTGTGTGGTACTGACAAACACCCGGTTGCCATGATACAAAAACTGGCATGGTAATGTTCGCCCTGATCCGTGCTGACCCGCCAGCGGCAGGTTTGTTCATCGTATTTTGCATCGGTAACGCGCCTGTTGAAGTGCATGCCGCTGCGCAAGTCGAAAATATCTGCAACGTGATTGGCATACTCCAGGATTTCGGGCTGCGCCGACATCGTTTCCGACCATCGCCACTCCTGTTCCAGTTCTTTGGAGAAACCAAAGGAGTATTCCATCGTTGGAACGTCGCATCGTGCGCCCGGATAGCGGTTCCAATACCAGGTGCCACCAACATCATCACCGGCTTCGATAACGATTGCCGACATACCGAGCTGCCGCAATCGATACAACATGTACATGCCGGCAAAACCCGCCCCGACGATGACTGCGTCAAATGTATTTTCGTCTTGTTTTGTCAAAGCTCTTCCTGGCTTGTAGTGTATATTCCGATCTTATCCTAAACGGAAAAACCAAGTCCAGCCAGGGGAGAGTGCCCGATTTGTGGGGTACGCCACGGTGCGGACCAAGCCCAACCAGCAAGATGTGCCATCTTGAGAGTCAGAATAAACCGCCTCTTTTCTCGGTCTACTATGCAGCGACAGGGCATTCAGCAGTAGATCCGGGTATGCTACTGATCGGACAAGGGACGCGCCCACGGAAATCGCACCGCAGACCATCTATTGTCCTGCGCTGCACCTAATCCACAATAAGATGGAGCTCCGATTGCCTCAGATGCGATGAGGCCCGGTCCGCGCTCGGGGTCCTCGACCGGGGGCCGCGATCGATGCATCCGGATAAGAAGCAGAAAGCCATGCAGATCACAGCATCACAGAAATCACAATTCGATGAACTTGGTTATGCAGTCCTGCCGGATGCCCTCGACGTGGATCTGCTGCAGATGCTGAGGGAAGAGTGTGCCTACTTTGTCGGCTATATCGATGGCAGCATGAAAGCACGTGGTCGTGAAGTGTACGGCATTACCCATCGTGGCAAACGCTATTTCATCGCCAACCGTTATCGCCAGAGCAGTCGCCTGCCGGATTTTCTCTATGGTGAGGTCATGGCGAGCGTTAGTTCAGCTTTTCTAGGCGATACCGTCTATCTGTTCAATGAGCAGTGGGTTGTGAAGGGCCCGCAACAAGGCATGAAGTTCGCCTGGCATCAGGATTCAGGTTATGTGAACTTTCGGGATCCTGATAATGTCCATGCCCCATACTTAACCTGTTGGGTTGCGCTGGACGACATGAGTGAAGACAATGGCACGATTTTCGTACTCCCTCACGATCGCGGGCAAAGTCGTAATCGGGTGTTCTCGCATAGGTCTGAGCCCGTCTCCAACGATCTGATTGGCTATGAGGGAGATGATCCCGGTGAGCTTATCGAAGTCAACGCCGGGTCTATCGTGGTGTTTTCCAGTACTTCACTGCATCGCAGTACGGCCAATTCGACCCCGTATTCCCGCCGAGCCTATCTTGCCCAATACAGCAAAGAGGTCATCCATCACTCCGACGGCTCTATGTGGGCGCAAGCCGTGCCGTTTATCAAAAATGGGCGCAACATCTACAATCGCCATAAGGACATGGCCGAGGCATCAACTGAAAAGCTGTAAATCCTGACCGTTTATTAATCCGGAGCGAGTCCATGTTTAAGGCGATTGAGTTTCAATCTGATGTAGAGGAGATGGTCCGATTCGTCGAGGAGACGGATCCTGCTGATATCGTTGCCAAGACCTACCAGAAGCTTAAGGCCGGGTCGTCAGGTGGCGGCCTGTTGCGGGCCAGCACATTGGCTGTGGTTCGTTCCACAGAGCTGCCGCCACAGCACCATGGCGGCCCCGTGCATCCCGTCTGCGGTGTACACGCAGTCCAAAACGTGTCTGAGCGTCTGACGGGCGAGTTGAGCTTTCTGCCCATCATCCAACATACGGTTCTTTGCAATAACCACGTGCACTCCATACAGATGGGCCCGTATCTGATGCCGGTCATTGAGCCGATGCCGGGAGTACCGGGCGATATCGGCAGTTTTCACATCAGCGACACCGATCTTACCGAGGGCATGTCCGCCGAGCAGAAGCGGGCCTCGACCGGTATTGAAGCGACCAAGGGTGCGTTTCACAAGAGTCTGAGGGCAATGCAGGCGCCGGCCGCAGAACACTATTACCTTTGGTTGCTGGAACACCTTTCACACGCAGAAGCAATAGACCAACTGCTGCCGTTGGCCATCGCACGAAACGGTTTGGATGATCACAATTTTCTGTTTCCTGTCTATACCGCCCGTGCCCTCGACTGTATCGGTTGGGAGTGGGCCGGCGTCTTGTGCCGCGCTGCGGTGCGATTTCAAGCAAGGCGTGCGCCGCGATTGATCCGCAACGAATATGACTTCGCGGACATCGAGGCACTGATTAAGGAACACCGGTTACTCGACATCGATATTCCCGATCATAGCAACCCGGCTGAGTCAGATCAGATCATCCAACTTGGGTTGGCGTTGGGCAAATCCAAGGTATATCTGCGTAACAGTGAAGTTATGGCCAAAGCATTGGCGGCCGGATTGTCACTGGAAGGTGCGGGAGAGGCACTATCCATCGGAGCCGCTGCAGCGTACCTATCCACCTCCTACGGAAACCCCATGGATTCACATCTACACACAGGTACCAATAACCGTCGTTATCTGCTCAACCAGACCGGCGTCAGCCTCGAGAACAAACTGCTGGGACTGCTGACAGGATTCACCGGACCGGAGGTCATGCTGGCCGAGCGGCTGCTTAACTGGGAAGACAACCTGAACGGTGACGTCAGCAGGTCGGATCAAAGCCAGGAGCAGTTGCTGAATGCGATTATTGAGAGCATTGAGGGGCAACCGTGGATTGACTGGCGTAAGGTCGGCGTGGCGCAGACCGTTGCGCCAGACAGCGTCAAGGAGACGTTGACCCTGGCACGTCAGTATGCAGATAAAGGCTATGACGCGAAGGTGTATTTCGATCAACTTGCCGAGATCGCCTGCCGGGACGACTTCACCGAGATGCATGCTTTGAAGCATTTTCAGGCGATCGCTGACGAGTACTATGCGACCAGGGCGGAGTGTCAGTGGTTGCATATGGTGGCAGCAGCCAAGTCCGCAGCCATCGTTCATCTGGGTCGCGAACACAGAGTGTACGAGCAGGCGAAGTCGTTAATTGCCGCATAGTTGAATTTATGGCAATGGCTAAAGTGCATAGATGGGAGGATTTTGCTCGAGCGGCGCCTGAAATCGCTACGGCAGGGCTTCGTTTGCTGGCGCTCAACGAAGTAGCGTTTCTGGCCACCGCTTCAGGCACTGGAAGACCGAGACTTCATCCATTCGTTCCACGCGTTCTGCAGCAGAGGCTGGTTGCATTCATTATGGATTCATCGCCGAAAGCTAAGGATCTGGAATTGCGGCGACAATATGCAGCCCACACGTTACCTGGCAGCGAAGACGAAGAATTCTTTGTAAGTGGCGAGGCGTGGACCTGCAATGACGAGACTGCGTTTCGCAGTTATGTGGCCAAAGAAATGGGGTTTGCAACCGGCGTCGATGAGCATCATATTCTCTTTGAGTTCGCAATTGATCGGGCGCTCTGGACGCAATGGCTCGATTTCGGTACAGCCAAGCACAGGCCCAGCTACGTGCGCTGGAAGGCTTGATTACTACTCCTCTCACCACAAGGATCCGCAATGACAGATCAGCTTGCACTTAATCAGCTTCACCAGATTGCTATCAACACCGATGATTTAGCGACCTCGAAAGCGTTCTATGAAGACGTACTTGGTGCGAAGTTCATCGCCTCCTACGACCCACCCGGCTTAGTATTTTTTGACTTTCAGGGAGTGAGGCTGCTGCTGGAGAAGGGATCGACGCCCGGCACGATCTACTTTCGTGTTGATGATATCGATGATGCCGTACAAAAACTCCAGGCGAAGGGCGTTGAGTTCGATCAGCTGCCTCACGTTATCTTCAGGGACGATCAGGGCGTGTTTGGCCCCAAGGGATATGAAGAACTAATGGCCTTCTTCAAAGATCCTGCCGGGAACATCCTTTCCCTTGCATCTCAACGACCCGCATCATCCTAGTGGCATTTGGTTTGATATGAACGTGGAACCAAAGAATCCGATGAAGTAGGTTCCCCAACTACGACAGCGTTGAAGACACTCTTAGTGAAGATTCTGATTATTGGCATTAACGGATTTCTAGGTCACGCCGTTGCAGCTCGCTCAACGGCGCAAGGCATGGAGGTCTTCGGATTGTCTCGCTCCAAAACACCCAATCGTCAGGTTAAGGGAACCTACCTTGTTGCGGATCGAACTTCATCGAAAGCTATCGGAGAGATAATCAACGTATATAATATCGATGTGGTCATCGATGTCCTGGCAATGAAGCTCCCGGACACTCAAGCGCTCATCTCCGAATTGGATGGTCACATCGCGCAATATGTAATGCTCGGCTCTAGTGACGTTTACCGTAACTATGAACTACTACATGGGTTGGCGCAGGGAACGCCGACTAGCAATAGTATCGATGAAGATTCAGCATTGAGAACAACTCTTTATACATATCTTAAGGATCGACATAGGGCAGCTGCCGGTTCCAATCAGTATCTTGATGAATATGACAAGATTCCAATTGAGGAACTGGTCCGAACTCTTGCTACGGACTGGACCATACTGAGGCTGCCGATGATCTACGGTCCTGGTGATAAACAGCGCCGATTCAGCTGGGCCATAGGACACATGGTAAGGAGTGATGAACCGTTGGTGATGCCCCGAGTGTGGGCAGAATGGATCACGACGTATGGCTACGTTGAAAATGTTGCTGAAGGAATTGCCCTGACAATTGGAAACAGTCGTGCTTTGAAACGAGTGTTCAATATCGGTGAAGTCGCGCCAGTCAACCACTTGGAGTGGAGCAGGCGGATCGCAGAAGTCTTAGGATGGAATGGCGACATTGAGATCAGCGATGATCCAACCATCGAGTTTGCGCAACGTCTCAGCTCCTTAGATCTGTCGGTGCAATTCCAGATCGATAGCCGGAGAATTCGGGAACAGCTTGGATTCTATGAGACCGTTACCATTACCGATGGACTTACACGAACAGCTGTGGACGAAAGGGTACGTGGTTGAACAGCAAGCGCATTCCGGCCGCTTCCTCATCTAATCGCTCTTGAGCGAGGGCGTAGGAATCAGTTGTAGCTATTTGAGGCACAAGGCGTGAGGCTCAATCCGAGCTCACAGCTATTCTCTTTTCCCATTCATCGATCTTAGTGATAAACGCAGCGGGACAGTGGTGTTCCTGCGCTTTTTGTCCGGTTGCACGTCCCAGTAACTCGGGTATCGACCGCATCTCGCATCCCGGTGTTGCGATAGCTGCTGCGATCGTGAACGAAATGCCCAGGTGACCATAGAAATATGTGAGCCACATGAATAGTGGCACCCCTAGGATAGGGCTATCCCAATCACCCCCAACGAGGTAACTCACTCCCGCAAGTATCCCAAAAGCAGCGAGTGAAATGTAGGCGGGCATGCGGCCCCAACTCTTTGAAAAGCCAATATTGACCACGTAGTTGATGATGCAGAGACCGATGGCAAGCATCACAGAGAAATTGGGTATCACACTCACCGGGGTGTCGATGAGTTCCTCTCGATAGATAATCACTTGCCACAACGCATATAGGCATAGAACACCCATTCCAAGTCGAACCATACGACCGATTGATCCAGGTCGATCCAAGGTGCCGGGCGCCACAAGTTCAAGCGAGTCTGATTGTTTCATTGCACCTCCTCTCCGAGATAGTTCTGCAGTGCCTCGATTAGCTGCAACATTCCCCTTGTTGGACAGGTGGACAGGCGAGGGTTCCGTATGAGCAAAAGACGCAACAGTCTCCCTTTAGAGGTCTCAGTAGTGATTTGCAGTTCTCACATTCATAAAACCACTGGCAGGCATCCGTTGGCATAGTCTCAGTCTTGCGATGACCGCACTCTGGACAAGTAATGGTGGATTCCAGGACAGTTGTGTTAACAGATTCCATCATGGTTTTCCTTTTGCTTTGACCGCATCAATACAGACCGGACATACAGCGCCGGAAATTTCCACTCTGTGCATGATTTCCTAAATACAGATGCAAGCCCGAGTATTATTGGGTATCCGGTCGTTACCGCTTGGCAACCTTAAATATGGCGGTGTGCCGGAGCCGCATCAGTTCCTCGGCATGTTCCGACCAGATGGCACCATCGTTGACAATGTAGTGGTGGTCCTTGCGTTCGTATACCTCATGGCAGTAGCCGGTCACCGTCAGGGTTTGTCCTGCATAGGCGGGAGCCAGATTCTGAATCTGGCTCTTGGCGTGAATTGCGGGCCCGTAATCATACGAGTGGTGCAGCAGATGGGTCATCTGTCCAGCCAACCAGGCTGGATGGACCAGCGGCTTTTCTCCGTGGTAACGGGCATTGGAATCGGCCTGCAGCCGGGTACTGAAGTCACTGGCCTCGATGTTGGAAAGAGCTACCGCTTTCGGACGCAAGTTTCGGTGAACGGGCGCATTGGCGAGACTCAGTTGTGGCTTGGATTTGGGCGGCTGGTCACCAGGCATGAACGTAGGTACGTTTAGATCGCGAAACCAGGGAGCGGTTCCGAGGCCCAGTGTGCCCAGCAGACAGCGCTGTCCCTCTTCGTTATCCATCTGCAACTCGAACGCTTCTCCTGACGTGTCAAGAATGCGCACCGTCATCACATCACCCGGATAGGTGGGTCTGCGAAAAGCTACTTCGATCCATCCGTCCTCCAACCAGGTAGTGCCGATCGCTTCCAGTATGACCGGTGTCGCCCAACCATAGACATTTACGCCGCCGATCAGGGCCGCTTTGTAACCGTACTCCCTGCCGCCATCAGTTGAATGAATGGGGTTACTGGGACGAGGGGCATCCGGATCGTGCATGAATGCGGTAATCTGTCTTGTCACGATTGGTGTCGTCATTGACTGAATCCTTTTAAAGCCATTCCCTAAGCACTTCTTCATTGTGCTCACCAGGTTGATGGGGGGCGTTGCCGAAGTTGGCATCGATGCCATCCATAATGAATGGTCTGCCTGGAAGAAGTGCCGCGCGCGTGTTTGGTGCAGTGACTGGTTGGAAAAACCCCCGGTCCTTGAGCTGCGGACACTTAAAGAGTTCATCTACGGTTTGGACCAGTGCAAAGGTAAGATGCAGCTCTTCTGCTTTGGCAAACCACTCCCTGGAACTTTTCTTGGCAAAGGGGGGCAGTAACAGTCGCAGGTATTCATCCCAGTTCTGCATGCGTCCTTCTGCACTCCGGAAGCGCTCTTCAGCCAGTCGTGGTTCATCCAGCAGAAGAGCGATACCGTCCATGGCGAGATTGGCAACGGCGCCGGGCGCGCAATAGATGAATCCGTCGGCGGAGGGTGCCATTCGGAGCGCCTGTTTGACGCGCTGTTCACGTCTGGCGACCTCTCCCTTCAGAAAATATCGACTTACCTGGCCGTGTGTCAGCGCCACCATGGCTTCAACTATGGCGAGATCCAGCATCCTTGTTTCCTTCTCCGGATCGATTCGGTGGGCGCGAACCGCTGCCATGATCACCGCTGCGGCAGCCACACCCCCGGTCATCGCGGCTGCATAGGGCGGCAGTTGCATGGGCGCTTGATCCGCCTCGCCGGTAATAAACATCATACCGCTGGCCGCCTGCATGATCAGATCACAACTCGCCCAATGGCTTCTGGGGCCACTCAGTCCGAAGGCGCTCACTGAACAGACGACCTCTCTGGGCGAGAGCTCATCGAGCGGCAATGCGTTCAATCCTGATTCAAACCTTCCCTGGTGAGAAAAATCACCGACTACCACGTCGGCTTGCTGCGCTAACGCCGATACGGTGTCTGCATCCACCCGCACACCACGCTTACCGTGATTCACATAGGCAAATGCACCACCTTCTCCGCCTCCCCAACGGGAACTCAGTTTGCGCAGAGGATCGCCCTGTTCCGGCTCAACCTTGACCACATCCCAACCCACGTCGCTGAGCAGCTTGGTTGGGTAAGCCGCGCCGACGCCGGTGGCCAGATCCAATGCGCGCTTTCTCATGGTACTCGGTCACGTACGAGTCGCCAACGACCCTTGTCTGCGTCAACGCGGGATAACTCACCCCTGCTTATGCGCTCGTCGGTGGTCGTATTGCGTGGCGGCGCCCGCTGCGGTTTCAGTTCACCAATGGTGCCACTCGCCGCGAGCTCGCTGACTTCTGCATCAGAATACCCTGCGATTGATCCGAGCACTTCGCTGTTGTTCGCGCCCGTGTGATGCGGGAACCGCATGTCCAGTCGCCCGCCTGAGCCCCAGGCTGGTCCGAACTGTGGTATCGGTTCTGCATGGTCATCAAAAAAGCCGAAGTACTGTCGTGACCAAAGCTGCGCATCAGCCGAAACATCTGCGGCATCCGCCACCGGGCTGGCGGCGATACCAACGGACTGCAGTTTTTCCGCAATCTCTTCGCCGAGTTCCTGCTTCAGCATCGCCTCCAGGCGCTCCGGCGAATCCAGTGCCAACGCATCTAGAAATGTCTCCAACTGCTCATCCGTTACTGCAATGGCAATGTGACGATCCTGTCCTCGAGTTTCAAACACCCCGTGAATGGCGTAATTATCGTCCCGATTTCCGCTTCGTTGCGGCAGTGCTCCGCCGAAGGAATATTCGGCAATAGCAGCACCCACCTGGCATACGCCGGTTTCATAAAGAGAGATGTCGATATGTTGGCCACAGTTGTCGACATCTCTTCGCTCCAGCGCGGCCAGGATGGCAAATACCAGATTGAGCCCGCAGATGTTGTCCGCATAGGTGATGGTGCCAGGCCTGCCCGGGGTCATGGCCTGGGGCTCGCCGATCATCAGGTTGTGGCCGGACATGGCTTCAGCACCGGGGCCATAAAGCGGCCGGTCAGCCCATTGGCCGGTAGAGCCGAAGCCCGTTAGGGAGCAGTAGATGACCGTCTCATTGACGGCCTTTACGGAAGCGTAATCGATACCGTACTTGTGCATGACGCGAGGCGTAAAGTTGTGTGCCACCACATCGCAAGCTGCCGCGACCTTGAGGAAAACTTCTGCTCCTTGGGGGGTGGCGAGATCCAGGCCGAGCATCAGTTTGTCTCTATGCAACGATCCGTCCAACATTGCTCCGGCAGGTCGTTTGTGGGATTGCACACGAATCACTTCAGCGCCCAGATCAGCCAGGTGGCGCGTGGCGAAGGGGAGGGCAGCCGCCTGCTCCATGGAGAGAACGCGTATGCCCTGCAGCGGTTGATCCAGCATGGGGTGGCGTGTTCCTGTGGTTGTGGCGGGAGACTACTTTGGCGCAGGTGGGATAGCGCTGTCATCGGCTGCTTGGGAACTAACGGCGGCCGCAGCGATCAACGCATGCGTTCTGGCTTGGGCGTTTTGTCGAATATTCATGTGGAAGAGGGCGTAATCGAAGATGTGATAGTTGTTGGGTCCCAGCATCGTATTGATGTAATCCTCTATGGGATTGGATATCTGCAGTTGGCCGTTTACGCACTGGCCGTCAGCCACGGCGATATCCAGGTCGGGAGGTTCGTTGCCATCATTTCTGAACAGTACGCCACCTTGATTATGGGAGTGGTCGACATAGGCATCGTTGGCCTGCCAGCTCAAAGGATTAACGCAGATGGAATCGCCGTAGCCCAGGCCTCCGGTTGACTGCTTACCCACCGTGTTCCAAGTAAGCTGGCACCGGATCTGCAAAGGGGCATTGCAGACCGGGATATCCGGGGTCTTCTGCAGGTGTTCGTCAACCATGGGCCCCCCAACCAGGTATGCGCCAATCAGTTTATCTAACAGGGGTTTTCCGCTGACGTAGTCCTCCAGCAGACGTACTCCGTGGAAGGACCCCTGACTGTGGGATGCCAGGATGAATGGGCGGTCATGGTTGTAGTGCTCAAGAAAGTACTCGAATGCCACTTTGACATCGCCATAGGCAAGCTCTAAGGCCTGCTTACCATCCCCCTTCTGGTCCATAAAGGAAAACAGCGTCGCCTGTCGGTAACGGGGTGCATAGATCTTGCAGCAGGAGTTGAACACGCTGGCTTGTCCGCGCAATACACCGCTATCGGTGATCTGGTTAGCCGTTGCATCCTGCAATGGCTGATTCCATGAATTGCCGGAGTAGTAGGTGGTGGGATGAATGAAAAACACGTCTGCGGGGGCGTTGGCCTGCTCGTCGGTTACCGCAGCATTGGGTAGAACGTCGGCCTTGTCGGCCCTTCCCGGCAATGCGGCCCAGGTGTCCTGCCGGCTGTAATCAGGTGATGCTGGCGGCTTGGTGTCGGCAAATCTGTCCGCAGGCTCCAGCAGATAGGACATATAAAGCTGCGTCAGATTGCTGCGAAATAGGAAGCCCAGACCGGCAATGACTAAGATGCTGACCAATAGGATGACGATGACTCTGGTCATGGCTGACTCGCTCGCTCAGTTGCCGGGATGATAACAGTATTTCACAACAAACCCATCAGGCGTTGTCCGCCCCCTTACGACGGTGGCGGCTGCTCTCTTCGGCCACCCTGTCCGGGTCCGCGTCAAACTCCAGCCGGTGCTCGCCGGATAACACCTGAAAGTGCTTACCCTTGGCACGCCCGATCAGCGTCAGATCGGCCTGACGAGCCAACTCCACCCCCCAGGCGGTAAAGCCAGAGCGGGACAGCAATATGGGTATGCCCATCTGCACCGTTTTTATCACCATCTCGCTTGTCAACCGGCCGGTCGTAAAAAAGATCTTGTCGTCGGCAGCGATATCATTGAGATACATGTGCCCGGCAATCTTGTCGACGGCATTGTGCCGTCCTACGTCTTCCATATATATCAACGGTGTGTCCTCGTGACACAGCACACAGCCGTGAATGCCGCCGGCCTTGAGATAAAGGCTCGGCTGGTGATTGATTTTGTAAAACAGATTGTACAGCCAGGAAGTTTTGAGCACTGCGTCCTGCGCCAGGCTCACCGTATCGAACTTTTCCATGATATCGCCAAAAACCGTGCCCTGAGCACACCCGGAAGTGCGAATCTTGCGTTGCAGCTTTTCCTCATAGCTGGCCTGTCCGGTGGTGCGCACCACCACCGTGGCGATATCGGCATGGAATTCGATGTCGGTGATTTCATCCTCCGGCTGCAGCATGTTCTGGTTGAGCAGAAAGCCAACTGCCAGCTCTTTGGAATGATCTCCAACGGTCATCATGGTGACGACCTCTGTTCCGTTGAGCCACAGCGTCAGGGGTCGCTCCTCGACCACATCGACCTCGATCTCGTTGCCCAACTGGTCACGCCCAGCCAGTCTCCGGGAAAAGCGGCTATCGTCAACGTCCGGAGAGATCTCAAATTCACGCATGTAATCGGGTCCTGGTGTTGCCGGTTAATGCCGGCCAATGCCCATCGCATCGACTGGCGCTAAGATAGAAGTGGAAAACACTGACAGCTATATACCCGCTCTAGACGCACTTTTCAAATGTTGTTGGCTCGCTATACCCCCAAGACCATAGGGGCTTTGCTACAAGCTGTTCCATGTGTCTCTGATGTGATTGACACTGAATTCCAGGTCGTCCCTGCCGCCCGCCAAGGGCTCCAGGGAAACCCAGCCGTCATAGTCGTTGTTCTTTAGAATGCCCAGAACGCTCTTGAAGTCTACGTCGCCCTTGCCGATAACGATGCCGTGTCTGTTGTTGAGGAGTTCGCTGCAGTGGGTATGTACGACACGATCCTTAACCAGTTCTGTCAATTCGACGATGTTCTCGCTGCCGACATTGGCCGTATCCAGATTGACCTTCAGACGATCGTCTCCAACCAACTCGAGAATCTTCATGAAATCCGGAACGTTTGTACCGATTCCCCAATGGTCTTCAAATGCAAGCCTTACGCCTTTCTCTTCAGCATAGTCAAGACATGCACTTATGCCGTCAGCGATGGATTGAAGAACGACGTCTAACTCCAGGTCCTTGCTGCCGTGACCGGAGACAACACGTACGATGTCCGTCCCGAATATCAGCGCTCCGTCGACAGCTTTCTTGATGCGTGCAACACCCACCTCCCTGTCTGCGGGGTTGCAGAGGTGCGGTTCGGCAGTGAACATTGAGGCCTCCAGTCCTTTCTCGTGTACGTAGTCAGCCAGCTTTGCCATGCCGGATTCGTCCCGATCGGTGACAAAATTCTCATAGATTTCCGTTCCGTCCAGACCGAAATCCACTGCCATGTCTATCCAGTCTTCATAGGTCATGGTCTTGTCGCGCGCGAGTTCTCTACCAAAATTGAGGGGAATACAACTGAATTTCATAACGTCCTCCTGATCGTATGGTCGTATTCAATAAAACACGTTTTTTTCAGGGTGTCAAAACTAAAAGGTCCGTAGGCTGGGGCGACACAACCGTTGTGTTGCGTGACGTGATATATTGACGTACGGATGCTGCATCGAGGTGCGCACTTCCACTATAATCGAGGTGTGCTGGCTGCAGCCAACGGGAATCTAATGTAGCGGGTTGTTGCAGCCGGTCAACTCGTTCACATACCCTTTAACAGTTTCTAAGGAACGCGAAGTGACCAACCTGGTAGAGTATATGCTTGCTGAGCATGAGTATTGTAATGACCTGTTCTGTGATGGTGAGAATCTCGCCACTGAATCGAAGTGGTCAGAGCTGAAATCTGTCTTTGAGAAATTTGTCATGGAAACAGAGAAACACTTCGCTAAGGAAGAGAAGGTGCTTTTTCCCCACGCCGAACAATCCATGGGAAGCGACGCGGGCCCAACAGCGGTGATGCGAATGGAGCATGAGCAGATGCGAGCACTGATCGGGAACCTGAAACCACTGATTGAAAAAGAAAACAAGGAAGGCTTTCTCGGTGAAACTGAAACGCTGCTTGTTCTGATGCAACAGCATAATATGAAAGAAGAACAGATCTTATATCCCATGATAGATCGAATGGTTGGGGCCAATCTGGCAGCAGTGATCGATGCGATGGAAGCGCTTTAGTCGTTATTGTCTGCTTTCATGTCTCAAAGTGAGACAGCATTCATTCAGTTGATGGGATAACCGATGGATCAACCTGCACTTTCTCTCGAACAGACGCCACCTTTGTCCGTACCGCTCATTTTCATGTTGAGCGCACCTTTTCTTGCGGCATTGGCTGGGATAACAGCGTTTGTCTATCCCGAGTCGTTTGATGAACGCTGGAGTCCAGCCATGCTGGCGATTACTCACCTGCTGACGGTGGGCTTCATAGGGATGGTCATAGTGGGAGCTCTTCAGCAGTTGTTCCCGGTATTGGTTGGGGTCAGATTGTCCCATCCTGTTTTCTTCAGTAGGCTGATATACGGTGGCCTGGTCATGGGCGTACTGTCTCTATGCGGTGGATTTCTTATGGTTCAGCCCAAAGTTATCGGCTTTGGGGGGGCAATACTGGGGCTGTCCTTTTTGTGCCTGCTCGTTAGATTGGGTTCGGCGGTTTTCAAATCCAAGGCGATCGCCAACGTAACAAAGGGGATGAAACTGGCGCTGGTTGGTATGTTGCTAACGATTGCATTAGGTCTGTATCTGGCGGCCGCATACACTTCGTCTGATATTCCGCTGCATCGATTCATGACCGAATTACACTTCCAATGGGGTATTCTGGGATGGGCCGGAATGTTGATCATCACAGTCTCCTACCAGGTTGTACCGATGTTTCAGGTTACACCGAAATATCCTCAGAAGATGATCACATGGCTGGGTCCGTCGATCTTTGTCAGTCTAATCATGATCACTGCAACCAGGTTCTGGTTTTTTCTCTCCGGTGATGTTGCCACCTATGAGATTTCAGCTCTTGAGCTTGTGCTTTTTTGTGGCTATTCGTTCTATGCCATAGTGACGATGCGACTGCAACTTCAGCGACGCAGAAAGGTACCGGACATCACCCTTGCATATTGGCGCTTTGGTCTGTCCTGCCTGCTTGCTGCTGCACTGATCTGGTCTTTGGTGAAAGGGACGCTAATCGACCATCAGCAACTCGAGTTGGCGCTGGGTGTGCTTATAATTGTCGGTTTCATCATGTCGTTGATCACGGGCATGTTGTACAAGATCATTCCATTTCTGGTTTGGCTGCACTTGACCAATTCGATCGACATGAGCGCTCGTTGGGAGCTGAAGATTCCGAACATGAAAGAGATCATTCCGGACAGGCACGCTCGAAATCAGTTTAGATTACACTTGCTTGCCGTCAGTCTGATTCTGATATCGTTGCTGGTGAAATGGCTCGTACCGTTCGCTGCAGGTGTATTCATGGCATCGAACCTCTACCTCGCTTTCAACCTGGTGCGCGGAGCGCTTATGTACGGGCACACGCTGCAACAGGCACAACCGGCTTGAACTTGCGCCTCAAGTTAACTGGCCATCCAGTGGTTGTCGATTCAGTGCGTATGCGTGCCGAAGCCATGGAAGTTGCGCCCGAATCCTTTCGGGTATTGGAATCCCTTTTCCGCGATTTGCACCATCTCTCTGCCAAGATTGTGGGCAGCCTTCATTCCCTGCTCCATCTTGCGCACCTCACCTTTGGAAGTGGCGTATACGGCAACGAGGTTCGCCGGGAGCATCTTCTTGACGACCATATTGAAGTACAGGTCTTTGATCGGGTCGATGCTGCCGAGGCTGCCAGCGACGACGACCACCCCACCGACCTTGTTGGCAAGCCTCAAGTGGGACGTCCGGTCCATTATGACTTTGGCCTGGCCCGTCATGGAGTAGATGTAAACCGGCGTGCCGAAAATGATGCCATCGGCCGCCAGCATCTTCTCACTGAGTGACTGCATGTCGTCTTCGATGTGGCACCGCCCTTCTCTCAGGCAGACCCAGCAGCCATCGCATGGTTGGATGTCCTTGCCAAATACGCTGAAGAACTCGGTCTCGGCTCCTTCTTCCTGAGCGCCATCGAGAGCGTGTTGCAGCAGGATGCTGGTGTTACCGGCATCACGGGGACTGCATGAAAGTCCTAGTATCATCATTTCCCATCTTCTCCTTCAGTGGGCGGCTGTGCCTGTCTAATCGAGATTTCATCGAGATTCTCAATACTGACTTCTACTCACTCTTTTCAATGCGCACCGCGCAGAACTTAAACTCGGGTATTTTTCCAACAGGATCCAGCACCGGATTGGTCAGCTTGTTGGCGGCCCCCTCGGCGAAGCAGAACGGCATAAACAGGCTGCCGTCAGCCACGCCGTCATCGAGGCGCGCCTTGACCCGTGCCTTACCGCGACGGCTGACCACGTCGATGATCTCCCCGGGTACGATGCCCGATCGCTCACACTCGGCACCGTTGAGGGCAACGATGGCTTCCGGTTCAAGATCATCCAGCAGATTGGAACGGCGTGTCATGGAACCTGTGTGCCAGTGCTCCAGAACGCGCCCCGTCGAGAGCACCAGAGGGTACTCGGAATCCGGTAGTTCATGGGGCGGGACAATGCCTGCCGGCACCAATGTCGCCTTGCCGGTTGCGGAGGGAAAGCGATCGCCAAACACCACTGCATTTCCAGGGTGATCCGGCGCCGGGCAGGGATAGGTGATGGATGACTCCCGCTGCAGCCTGTCCCAGGTAATATTCGTCAGTGAAGGCATCGCCTGGTGCATCTCGGCAAAGACATCCCGTGGATGCTGGTAATCCCAGTCGAGCCCCATGCGTCGGGCAATTTCCTGAATCAGCTGCCAATCCTGTCGCGCCTCCCCGGGCAAAGGTAGCGCGGCACGCCCCAATTGCACCTGCCGATTGGTGTTGGAGACCGTGCCATCCTTTTCCGGCCAGGCAGAGGCCGGCAATACCACATCTGCGTAGATGGCGGTTTCCGTGAGGAACAGATCCTGTACCACGAGATGGTCCAGACTCGCCAGGGCCTGCCGGGCGTGGTTAAGATCCGGATCTGACATGGCCGGATTTTCTCCCATTATGTACATGCCGCGAATCTCACCCATGTGAATGGCGTCCATGATTTCTACCACGGTCAGACCTGGTTGGTCGTCCAGTTCTGCGTTCCACAAAGCTTCCAGATGCTGACGCGATTGCTCATCGCCCACTCTCTTGTAGTCTGGAAAGAACATCGGAATCAGACCGGCATCCGAGGCCCCCTGAACGTTGTTTTGTCCGCGCAAAGGGTGCAGTCCGCTACCGGATTTGCCCACGTGCCCGGTCAGCATGGCGAGTGCAATCAAGCATCGGGCGTTGTCGGTACCGTGGGCGTGCTGCGACACCCCCATTCCCCAGAAGATGATGGCGGATTTTGCCTTGGCGTAGAGCCTGGCAACAGTGCGAATGGTCGTGGCGTCGATGCCGCAGATCGTCGCCATGCTTTGCGGGCTGAATTGCTGTAGATGCTTCGCCAGGGCATCGAAACCGATGGTGCGGTTATCCAGAAAGCTTTTGTCGTACAGCTCTTCCTCGACGATGACATGCATGAGGGCGTTGAGCAGGGACACGTCTGTTCCGGCATTGAACTGTAACATGTGGGTGGCATGTTTTTTCAGGCTGTGGCCACGGGGGTCCATCACCACCAGTTTGACGCCCCGCTTGACCGCCTGTTTGAACAGATTCGCTGCCACCGGGTGATTGGATTCAGGGTTGCAGCCAATGGCGATGATCACCTCGGCATTCATCGCCTCCATAAAAGGCGCCGTCACGGCACCACTGCTAATGCCCTCCATCAGCGCCGCCACGGATGAGGCGTGACACAAACGGGTGCAGTGATCTACATTGTTGGAGCCGAACCCGGCGCGTACCAGTTTCTGAAACAGGTAGGCCTCCTCGTTGCTGCCCTTGGCAGAGCCAAACCCGGCCAGTGCTCTGGGGCCGTGTTTTTCTCGTAGGCGTTTCAGGCCATCGGCCGCCTTATCCAGTGCTTCCTGCCAGGTGGCCTCACGGAAGTGGCTGTGCGGATTGGCCGGGTCGAAAGCCACTTCGCTGGTTTTGGGGACGTCCTCTCGTCGAATCAGCGGCTTTCTCAGGCGATCCGGATGGTGGACGTAGTCGAAGCCAAAGCGGCCCTTGACGCACAGCCGGCCATTGCTGGACGGTCCGTCGCGCCCCTCTACAAAGAGGATTTGATCATCCTTTACGTGGTAGTTGATCTGGCATCCCACACCACAGTAAGGGCACACGCTGGCTACTACTTTGTCAGCTGTCTGTCCCGGTTCGAATATACCGACCCCATCACCATCCAGCAGGGCCTTAGGTTGTAGAGCGCCGGTTGGACAAATCTGCACACACTCACCACAGGAAACACAACTGGACGCGCCCATGGGGTCGTCAAAGTCAAAGACGATTTTCGTGGAATGGCTGCGCTGACTCAGCCCGATAACGTCATGGATCTGAACATCGCGACAACCTTGAACGCAGAGTTGGCAACTGATGCAGGCATCCATGTTGACGGCGATGGCAGCATGGCTATCATCGGCGACAGGTTTGTCGGAGTGGGCAAAGCGGTCCGGGTGGACCCCAAGTTTTTCCGCCCACTGCCAGAAGGGCGCGTTCTTGTCGTAGCTGCTGTCACGGCCCGGTTGATCTGCTGCCAGCAATTCGAAAACCAGCTTGCGCGACTGCTGTGCCCTGTCGGAAGAACTGCTCTTTACCTTCATGCCGGCTGTTGGCTGGCGCACGCAGGCAGCGGCCAGCACGCGCTCGCCTTCGATTTCCACCATGCAGGCCCGACAGTTACCCGAAGCTTTGTAACCGGGCTTCGGCGAGTAACACAGATGGGGAATCTCTTCTGCATGACGTTTAGCTGCCTGCCAGATTGTCTCGCCCTCGAGAGCCTCTATCTCCGTGCCGTCGAGAAAGAATTTCACCCCGGCAAGTGACTCATTCATGGCGCGTCTCCCTAACGATTACATCGTTAGGAAAGTGGCGCATGAGCGATTCGATCGGGTTGGATGCCGCCTGGCCTAAACCACAGATAGAGGCGTCGCGCATGACCTGACTGAGGTCGGACAGAAGTTCGATATGCCACTCTTTGCTTTCCAGGATTTGCACGATTTTTTCGGTACCATTGCGGCACGGACTGCACTGACCACAGGATTCATCGGCAAAGAAGCGCATGACGTTCAGTGCTGCCGCGCCCATGTCGTCCTGATCTGACAATACCATGATGGCGGCCGAACCAATAAAACATCCCTGCTCCTCAAGGGTGCCAAAATCCAGTGGCAGGTTGTCGAGTGCCGCCGGCAAGATGCCCCCGGATGCACCGCCAGGTAGATAGCCCTTCAAGCGATGGCCTTCTTCCATGCCCCCGCAGTACTCCTCCAGCAACTCGCGAAGGGTTATGCCTGCCGGTGCCAGGTGTACTCCCGGCCTTGCCACTCGACCGGACACTGAATAGCTGCGCAATCCGCGCCCGCCATTGCGTCCGTGGGACGCAAACCAATCTGCGCCCTTATCCAGTATCTCCCTCAGCCAGTAGAGTGTCTCCACGTTGTTTACCAGGGTTGGGCGATCAAACAGTCCCACCTGCGCCACATAGGGAGGCCGTTCGCGCGGATAACCGCGCTTACCTTCGATGGATTCGATCATGGCGGACTCTTCGCCACAGATATAGGCCCCGGCGCCCCGGCGCATACGAATGTCTCCTTTGTTAATTAAACCTTCCTTTTCCAGACGTTCTATCTCGTCCTGCAAAACGATCCGCAGTGCCGGGTATTCATCCCGCAGGTAAATGTAGGTGGCTTGCGCCTCAATGGCCCAGGCAGCCAGCAACACCCCTTCGAGAAAACGGTGGGGGTTCTGTTCCAGGTAGTGGCGATCCTTGAAGGTGCCGGGCTCACCCTCGTCGGCATTGACTGCCAGGTAACGGGGCCTCGGTTCACGGCGAACAAGGTCCCACTTGCGTCCTGCAGGAAATCCTGCACCACCCAGTCCACGCAGACTGGCACTATTGAGCAGCTCGATGACGTCCTCGACACGACGTTCACCGTTGCGACAGGATTGCAGGAGCCCGTAGCCACCCTCGGCCTGGTAGTCGTCAAAGGACGGAAACTGCGGCAGCACCGGGCTGAAGTCCCCGCCAGCGATACACGCGACGACGTCTTCGGAGGTGCTGTGGCCGAGGTGGCGATGGCCGACCTCGACCACGGGCGCCGAATCGCAGCGCCCCATGCACGGTGCCCGGACAACACGGACCCGTTTCGGATCCAAACCTTCCTGCAGGGCTCGCCGTAACTGTTCCGAGCCACGCAAGGCGCAGCTCAGGCTATCGCAGACCCGCACGGTCAATGCGGGGGGTGGTGTCTGGCCCTCCTTGACCACATCGAAATGGGCATAGAAGGTGGCAACTTCGTAGGCCTCTGCCATGGGAATCGACATCTCGTCTGCCAGGGCCGCGAGATGGGCAGCGGTGATACAACCGTAGCCATCCTGGATCAAGTGTAGATATTCGATCAGCAAATCACGGTTTCGAGGACGCTCTCCGAGCAGCGTCCGGATTTCATCCCGTGCCGTTGGGTCAACCTGTCGACCGCGATCGGTGACCCGTGCGCTACCTTTGCGGTTTCTCGAGGCGCGGCCCAACGACGTGCGGTTTGGAGAGTGTGGTTGTTTCGGCGTTGCCATTATCAGATCTCAGCACTGCGTGCGGCCCGCCGGTGCACTGTCTTAGTCGTGCTCAGCGGGTACTTCACTTGCATCCAGAGTGTACTTCGACGCTCCTTGAAAAACACGATTTATTCTGGCCAACCGGATAGGAGCATCATCTGAGGCGGTCCCCCAGCTGCCCTCACTTGGTCAGCATCCCCTTTGGGTCCGTTAGTGGCGCCCCTCCGTCCACGCGCTCGGCGCTGTCGAACGCGGCCCGACCTAATGCCTGGCGTGATGTTAGGAATTTGATCGAGAGGATCTGCAGGAGACCAGGGGAAGGTTCATCCTTTATTCCGCTGATGGGGTTCCGGTAAATGGAGATATCGATCTGGTCAAGAGAATATCAGAATTCGTTGAATCAAAGCCTTTGCAGGGAGGTGCCGGGTCAGATTGGATGCCACTTACTTTAGGTCCAATCAAGGCTGTTCGCAGAAGGGGCTGGGTGTCGTGCGCGACCCCGGTCCTTTTCTTCGCGGCGCTGCGGCTCTCCCAGCTGCCCTCACTTGGTCGGGAGCCCCCTTGGGCCCGATGGCGGTACCCCTCCCTCCACGCGCTCGGCGCCGCGCCTGATTGCTACGCAAAGGAAACCCCAGCCCCTTCTGCTAGGCTCCCCAAAATATCACGTCTGAACGAATCAGAACTCCTAGGCAAATGGCACTGCGGTCAGACCGGACATTTGATGAAAGACAGACCTGGTACTTCAGCTCACGAGTAATCAGCAAGCTTGCGGTTGGTTGAGACATGGGATGGGGGTGTTGCTGGGGCGCCTTCGGAGCGCGGTGGAGCCATGGATGGCGGAACCGTGATCCAGGTGTCCTAGGCCATGGATGGCCTAGGGCAAGTAGCGTAAGCAACACCCCCATCCCATGTCTCAGGGACTTGCCGACACGAACCGAAATGAACGCACCCGGCTACAATGATGTCCACCACACATGTATGATATTTGGGAATTGACACTGAAGAAGTCACCAACCGATGACGAACCCGGTATTGCCACCCCGCTTTCACGCTTTCACTGCCACGCAGGCCCTTGGCGCATTCAATGACAATGTGTTCAGGACATTGTTGCAGCTGTTCGTCATCGGGGTGCTTATCGATGTGGATTCAGCCGAAGCACTTTCCAAGGCGACGTTTGTCTTCACCATCCCGTTTGTGCTGTTCGGTCCCTGGTCCGGCTATCTTTCCGATCGATTTGCAAAGCACAATCTGATGCGGGTTATCAAGATCTTCGAGATCCTCATTATGTTGTTGGGAGCGTTGGCATTCTATATCGGCCATCTCAATCTCTTGCTGGTTATCCTCTTTCTGATGGCAACCCAGAGCGCATTCTTTTCCCCGGCAAAGCAGGGGATTATCCCGGAGATGTGCAAGGCAGAGTCCATCACCCATGCCAACGGCTGGGTGGAGATGACTACCTTTGTGTTCATCATCCTGGGTATCGTAACGGCCGGGGGGCTGATGACCCTGCATGACAACCAGGGCATGTTAGCAGCGAGTTACTGTGTGGCGTTCGCGGTGGCCGGCTCGACCTGTGCTTTCTTCATTCCCAAAATGCCGGCGGCGGGGAGCAAGACAGCCTTTCCCTGGAATCCCCTGGTGGGCATTGCAAAAGACCTGAAGTTTCTGAAAGCGCAGCAGGGCCTCTGGCTGGCGGGACTTGCGAACAGCTACTTCTGGATGATCGGCATGCTCTATTCCACCAACGTGCTTATATACGGTGACACGCTGCTCGGCCTTGGACCTGAGGACAACATCAAACTCGCAGTATTGCCAGCGTTTATGGCCATCGGCATCGGCACGGGATCCATGCTTGCCAGCCGTTTGTCTGCTCAGAAAGTGGAAATTGGGCTGGTGCCGTTAGGCGGGTTCGGCATTGCCGCAGGCTCAGTCGGGCTCTTTTTTTCGACTGGATCGTACCTCGCTACATCCATCTGTCTGATCTTTACGGGCGTTGCGGCCGGCCTTTATATCGTTCCGTTGTTTTCCTATCTGCAATTCCGAGCTGACGAGCAGGAGAAGGGGAGAGTGCTGGCAACTGTCGGCATCTTGAATGGTCTGTTCCTGGTGTTGGGATCGATTATCTTCTACCTGCTCTCGGTTGAACTCAGCCTCAAGGCCAATACTGTTTTCTTGGTGATTGGCCTGGCGACTGTCGTCGAAGTCATCTATATCTGTACGGTTATCCCTGAGTATTTCCTGCGCATGTGCAACTGGTTGATTACTCATACGTTTTACAATATCTCGGTTCGAGGAGACCACAATGTTCCCTTCAGGGGCCCGGCCCTGATCGTGCCCAACCACGTCACATTCATCGATGCCTTCCTTATCAGTTCGACGGTGCAGCGGCTGATCAGATATATCATGCTGAAGGACTACTACGATGTACCGATCATCAGGAGTCTTTTCGGTATCATGGACGTCATTCCAATCGCGCCGTCGGAAGGCAGGGAGTCGGTAGTGCAGACACTCATTACTGCCCGCCAGAAACTGCTGGACGGTCATGTGGTCTGTATCTTTGCAGAAGGGGCATTGACCCGGGACGGCCAGATACAGGAGTTCAGGACGGGCTTGGAGACCATAATGGAAGACGTGGACTGTCCTATCGTGCCCGCCTGCATTCATGATGTATGGGGGAGCATTTTTAGCTGGCAACACGGTAAGGCCATCTGGAAGTGGCCGAAGAAAATACCCTATCCTGTGACGATTACGTTTGGCGAGGCCATGCCGCCCACTGCTACAGCTAACGAGGTGGAACAGGCGGTACGGGGTATTGCAGCAGACTTCGAATCATCAGCTAGCTGATAGCCGGCTGACAGTTCATGTTAGGCGGATAGTCATACCCCAGTGTACTGTCCCACAATTACGTGGCCTTATTCGCTGGCCTATTTTGTCCCTGGACTTCGACTGGGCGTCCCCGTTGTTCGTCGTTGTCGGGCGCCCGGCTAGGGGCGCCCGGCGAGGGTGCCCAACCCACGGCGTCCTCGCGCCTTGCCAGGAACAAAATATGCCGACCGAATAACGACCACTTAATTGCGGGACAGTACACTAGAACAGATCGCCGTCATCATCGAACTCCGGCGGATCAACGTCATCGAGTTGCTCCAACAGATTAATGGCCACTCCGACATAGTCGCTGTCGGTGATAATACCCACAAGCTTGCTGTCGCGCAGCACCGGCATGCAGCCTATTTTGGTCTGCTGCATTTTAATGGCAACACTTCGCAGTTCCATGGATTCTTCGACGCTATCCACTTTTTCGCGCATGACTTCCTGCACAGCCACCGATGATTCGTATTGGTGAACCGATGACTCCTCCGCGTTGGGAAGTGCAATGGTCGCGGCAAGCAGGTCCCTTTGCGTAATCAAGCCGAGCAAACCGCCTTCACGGTCGACGATGGGTATGTGCCGGATACGGTGTTGTGTCATCAGATTTCTGGCATCTTCCAGGGTTCCGTCGGCGCCCAGGGTGATTGGGTCAACGGTCATTATTTCTTCTACGGTCATCATTGTGTGCCTCCTGATTGACAAGAATAACACCGCAGCATTGACAGCAATTGACCCTGGTCAATTGTTTATGTGCGGATTCGTCATACCCTAATACAAGAGTCCGTTCTGCGATTCTTGAGGGTCGGGCTTTAACGATGTTGAGTCACTCCATCCGGTACGAATCGAAGGCGTCTCTCGTATAGTGTTTCGCTTCCCGGAACACTGATCAAGATACACCGTGCAACCGTATGACTGAACTGCAAGAGTTGGTAAACGACCATGGTTAAGTAGCGCGACTTGACAATCTTCGCCCCAACGAATCGCTGTAAAGACAACATATCAACAGTTCCCATTAGCTCCCGCGGAATAGGGGCTGTGGGGGCGAATTCGTTGACCAGTGTCCTTACATCTGTTACGGTTTTGACGTACGACAACGTGTTCGTTTGGGGGCGGTGCGGCTGTCGGTGGAGTACGAAGAATAAAGATCGAAGAACAAAGAAATGCAGGCTTTCAACACAATTCGCTTGCGTTCAAATTGGAGAGCAATAGATGACAATGCAGGACATAGCCAAATCTGACGACGGGGTTAAGATCATCAGGGCGACATCCGCCTTCGACTGTGGAGGGCGTTGCCCTTTGCGACTTCACGTTAAGGACAACGTCATCATCAAGGTTGAAGGAGACGACACTGCCGGACCCGAATTCCAACTACGGGCCTGCGTGCGCTGCCGCGCATATAAGCATTACGTCCATCACAAGGACCGCATCATGCACCCGTTGAAGCGGGTTGGCCCGAAAGGGACCGGAGAATATGAGCGCATCTCCTGGGACGAGGCCCTCGACACCGTGGCATCGAAGATCAAAGAAACGAAGGATAAGTATGGCAGCCAGGCGATCTTCTTCCTCGCCGGTGGTGGTTACCACGGCAACCTGCACGGGGCAGGTCAGATTGGCAAACTGCTTGCCATGATGGGTGGCTTCACCACTGACTATGGCAACATTTCTTCTGAGGGGGCAGTCTGGGCTGTAATGAGTACCTATGGCGACGTCATGGTGGGGCACAGTCGTGAGGACTTTCTCAACAGCAAGCTCATCCTAATCTGGGGATGGGACCCGGCCCGCATGATCTCAGGCACTAATACCATGTACCACCTCATCCAGGCCAAAGAGGCGGGCGTTAAGATCATTTCCATCGGTCCGCGTTACGACGACACAACGTCGACGCTGGAGTGCGAGTGGATTCCGGTACGGCCCGGAACGGATACCGCGATGATGGTGGCCATGGCCAATGTGATCATCAAGAATAACCTGCAGGATCAGGCTTTCCTGGACAAGTACACGTTGGGTTTTGACAAGTTTAAAGATTACGTCCTGGGTGATGAGGACGGCATAGAGAAGACACCTGAGTGGGCTGCCGAGATTACCGGCGTACCCGCCGAGCGGATCGAGGCTCTGGCCAAGGAATACGCCACCACGGATCCGGCCTGCCTGATGGACTGTCAGGGACCGGCGCGTAGCGCCATGGGTGAGCAGTACAACCGTTGCGCAATTACCCTCACTGCCATGACCGGCAACATCGGCAAGAACGGCGGTAGTGCTGCCGGTGGACTGATGGGGATTCCCGTTGGCCACATGTTCCGCAGCCCCGGCATACCGGGTATGAAAAATCCCGTCGAAGCAGGAGGCAAGTCGATACGTGGTACGCTGGATCTCAGGGACCGTGTGATCAAACGTGTGCACAAAGTGAAAATCTCGGACTGCCTGCTCGAGGGTACGGCTGGTGGCTATCCAGCCGACATCAAGATGGTGTGGTCGGTTAGCAACAATTACGTGAACCAATACGGTAACGCCAACAAGGCATCCAGGGCACTCAAGCAAGTCGACTTCATGGTATCCAACGAGATATTCATGACGCCGACAGCCAAACACGCCGATATCATATTGCCCGTGACGACTGCCGCGGAGAAGAGCGATATTTCTCGGCCATGGCCGTCCGGCCCCTATTTCACGTTCATCAATCAGGCGATCCAGCCTCAGGGCGAGTGTAAGTCGGACCTTGAAATCGCCTACGCTCTGGCTGAGCGATTGGGCTTCAACGATTTCAAGCAGGCAGAAAATGAGGAGTGGCTGCGGCTCTTTTGCGAGAACAACGAGCAGCTAAAGGAGCATATCAAGGATTTCGACAAGTACAAGGAGGAGGGCGTCGTGCGCGTGGAACTCAAGGAGCCCATCGTCGCCTTCAAGAAGGAGATTGAAGACCCGGAGAACCACCCCTTCAAGACCCCGTCTGGCAAGATCGAGATCTTTTCGCAGCGTGCCGCAGACATTGATCTACCCAATGTCCCGCCAATACCAAAGTACCTGAGCACCGCGGAAGACCGCTATGATCCACTCTATGAGAAGTATCCGCTGCAAGTATTGACTCCGCACGGGAGGAACCGCGTTCATTCCACCCTTACCAACATCGAGGAGTTGCAGGAGGTCGACCCGCACCGCGTGTGGATCAACCCGATCGACGCCGACCCCAGGGGCATCAAATCCGAAGACGATCTGTACATATGGAATGACCGGGGAAAAATCGCCATCAAGGCATGGGTCACAGAACGCATCGTGCCTGGCGTGCTCTGCATCTTTCAGGGCACCTGGTACGATCCCGATGATGAAGGAATCGACCAGGGCGGCTGTGCCAACACATTAACTACCGATGCCTATTCAGGCGGCGGCGGTGCAATCCTGAATACACTGCTTGTAGAAGTAGCCAAAGCCTAAGGCGGGAGAACAATATTATGCAAATGGGGTTTTATTTCGATCAGACGCGGTGCACGGGATGCAAGGCCTGCGTAGTAGCCTGTAAGGATTGGTTTGACATTCCCGTCGGGGATGCCACGCGTATCAAGATCCTCTACAACGAACATAACAAGTGGCCGGATGTCCGCGTCAAGTACCTGACCGCGACCTGCTACCATTGTTTGGATCCGGTGTGTGCGGACGCCTGCCCGGAAAATGCCATGTTCAAACGAGACGAAGATGGCATTGTGGACTTGAATGTCGATGCCTGTGTAGGCATTGACGAGTGCGGCGGCGGTTGCCTCAAAGCCTGCCCGTACGATGCACCTCAATTCGGTACCGAGAGCAATCCCAAGATGTGGAAATGCGATCTGTGCGCGGAGCGCCTGGGCAAAGGGCAGGAAGCGATCTGCGTGGAGTCGTGCCCAACGCGCGCGCTCGATATCGCGCCGCTGGATGAACTCAAGGCCAAGTACGGAGAGAAAGAGGTCGTTGTTGCCAGGGGCAGAAAGCTCAAGGAAGGCGATGAGTTCTTCTATTCTTCGAGGACCAATCCGGCCGTCTTGATCAATCCCAAAGTCACCACTTGACGCCGCAAAGATAGCCGCTGACAATAGCTGGTTTCAAACCCAACGTGTTGGCTACGTTTGAGTCCCCGCCCGGCGACGCGGTGATTGATGGAATGATCGAAGCACCTCGAATGCTGATAGTCGGTTCCACCGGAAAGAATTCCGGCAAGACCGACTTTGTCTGTTCATTGATCGATCGGTTCCACAGCAACCACGAGATCATTGCAGTCAAGGTCACCACCGTAAAGGAAATCGATGACAAGTGTACCCGCAGTTGTCTGGACTGTGGCGTTTGCACTGACCTGAGTAGCAACTACCTGATCACCAGAGAGATAGACGAAGGGCGCGACAAGGACACCGAACGCATGGTGGCCGCCGGCGCGAGCAAGGTATTCTGGCTGCGCGTGCTTCGAGAACACCTTCACGAAGGGGCGGCTGCGCTCCTGGACGGCATCAGCAAGGACGCACTTATCATATGTGAATCCAACAGCCTGCGTTCCCTGTTTGATCCTGGTGCGTTTGTTATGTGCAATCGTCGAGGAGAGAGCCGCTTCAAGGAATCGGCCGAAGCCGTCCGCGCTCACGTGGACCGGTTGGTTACGTTCACGGACAACGTTGATCGCCGCTTCGACCTGGACCTCGACGATATCGAAACCCTTTCGTCCGGGTGGGCGCTGCGTTCCGATGCCGCGGCGATCATCCTCGCCGGCGGCATGAGCCAGCGCATGCAGAGCGACAAGAGCACGCTGCCGATAGAAGGTGCCCCAATGCTGGCACACATTCACAGGCAGTTGCTGCCACATTTCAAACAGACACTGATCAGCGCCAACGACGTGGACAAATATAAGTTTCTCGGCGTGGCGGTCGTGCCTGACAGCATCGCCGGATTTGGGCCTCTGATGGGAATCACCTCGGCATTGCAGGCATCCGAGCACGAGTTGAACTTCGTGACTGCATGCGATATGCCGCAGGTAGACATGGCTCTGGTGCGACGCATGCTAAGAGCGGCGGACGGCTATGATGCCGTTGTGCCCATAGCCGAAGGTCTAATAGAGCCCCTGTTCGCGATTTACCACAAGAGCGTGATCGGTGTCTTCCAGGACGCAATGGCACAAGGTACACGGCAGATTCGAGCCGCCTTCAAAGGCTGCAATATAAACTATCTTGACATCTCCAAATCTGCACCACTCAAGAACCTCAATACCCAGGAAGAGTACACCGGATACATTTCAGAGCTCACCGAAGATCAGAAGGACTAACGACCGCGAACGGGCCCGCGACCCCCGGTCCGTCACCGGCGGCGGCATCTCGGAGACTATTTCGTCGCGTTGATAACAGCGCCAAGATTTTCCACGATCTCATCGATCTGCTGTTTCTCGATGATCAGCGGCGGCGAGAGTGCGATCGTATCCGCGGTTACTCTAACGAGAACGTTCTGCTCGAAGAAACAACTGTTGAATACGTCGTAGCCACGGGTCCCCGAGGCATCCTGCCGGGGCGCCAACTCCACCGCAGCCATCAAACCGAAGTTGCGGATGTCGATCACATTCCGGCAGTTAGCCAGTGAGTGCACCGCCTCTTCAAAATATCCGCTTATGTCTGCAGCACGCTGGAACAGATCCTCGGCCGCGTAGATGTCGATGGTGGCAAGGGCTGCTGCGGCTGCAACCGGGTGGGCCGAGTAAGTATAGCCGTGGAATAGTTCGATGACGTTTTCCGGGCCCTGCATAAACGCAGAGTGGATCTGATCGGATACAAACACTGCCCCCATCGGCAGCGCACCGTTGGTCAGACCCTTGGCAGTGGTGATGATATCCGGTGTTACGCCGAATTTCGTCGTGGCGAATGCAGCTCCCAAACGGCCATAGCCTGTGATCACCTCGTCGAAGATCAGCAGGATATCGTGTTCCGTGCAGATCTCGCGGATCCGTTCGAGATAGCCCTGCGGCGGCACGATCACACCGGCAGAACCCGCCACCGGTTCGACGATCACAGCCGCGATGGTAGCAGCGTCGTTGAGTGCGATGATCTGTTCGAACTGATCGGCGATCTCGGCACCCTCTTCAGGTAGTCCCCGGCTGAAGGCATTCTCTCTACGTAAGGTGTGGGAGAGGTGCGCGGTCCCGGTCAGGCCATTTCCAAACGCTTTACGATTGTTAGCCAGACCGCCTACCGATATGCCACCGAATCCGACGCCGTGATAACCTTTCTCGCGCCCTATCAAGCGCTGCTTTCTGCCGAATCCCCTGGCCTGTTGGTAGGCCAACGCAATCTTTAAGGCGGTGTCTACGGCTTCGGAACCGGAATTTGTGAAAAAGACATGATCCAATCCCGCAGGAGTCAGCTCAACCAGTTTCTTCGCCAGTCGAAATGGCAGTGGGTGTCCCATCTGGAAAGAGGGGGCATAGTCCAGCTTGGCGATCTGTTCTGAGACTGCGGTCGTGATTGCCTGTCGGCTGTGGCCGGCATTCACGCACCATAGTCCTGCTGTTCCATCCAGAATCTTGTGGCCGTCCATCGACCGGTAATACATACCCTCAGCCGATTCCAGCAGGCGGGGTTGCGCCTTAAACTGACGGTTAGCTGTAAAGGGCATCCAGAACGGTTCCAGATTGAGGGGATGATCGGACATTTGTCTGTTCCTCAGGTGTGCTTAAGGCATCAAGCGGGTGGCTCATGGAATATGGAAGTTCGGCCGCCATCTACTACCAGGTCGTGACAGTTGACGAAGCGACCCTCATCGCTGCCGAGAAAAAGTGCGGCCGTAGCGATGTCCCATGCCAGGCCCGCGCTTCTCATCGGCGTCGCCTTGACCAGATTCTTCTGCAGCTTGGCCATCTTGCGGTCGTTCTCTTCGTCGGACAGGGTATTGGCTCTGGCGGAGCCACCCCAAAAAATGGGCGTGGCAATGGCACCGGGCGATATGCAGTTGACGCGGATACCGAACGGGCCCAGTTCCACCCCGGCCATCTTCGAGTAGTGGGTTACGGCCACTTTTGCGGCGGCATAGAGGTGCCCCCCCTGCCCATAGCGCAATGCCGCTATGCTGGAATTATTGATGATTGAGCCGCCACCTGACTCCTTCATCACTGGGTTGGCGTGTTTTATTCCCAATGCCACGCTGCCAAACAGATACTGCATGGCATAGCCGATGGATTCCGGGGTAACGTCATCCAGGCCTTGAGCAGCCGGACCACCAGCGTTGTTAAACAGGATATCCAGACTGCCGAATTTCTCTGCAGCGAGATCGATTACAGCCTTGATCTCTTCCTCCTTCATTACATCGGCACGCTGATAGATTGCATTTTCACCCAACCGATCCGCAATAGCCTGTCCCTTTTCCTCGGATCTTCCGGCAATCACCACCTTGGCTCCTTCAGCGATAAACAACTCTGCCGTTGCTTCCCCGATACCACTTGTGCCACCGGTAATTACTGCGACCTTGCCTTCAATTCTGCCTGCCATCTGCGTGTCCGCCTCAAAAAAGTGTGTAGTCTATACTAGTACTCCAGGTAGTTGGAGTACCAGCTCCCTCGGGCTAATGTATAGATCTTCTGCTGCAACCAGTGATACGCTGCACCGTTCGTGAATAAATGGGCCACCATGGTCCAGATGGTCTGTCCAGTATGATGAAGTGTTACATTATTATCGTTACCTCCCTGCAGCAGAACTGCACACTGCTCTGTTGCGAGAGTTCGGGCAAGGCGGCGATCGTCGATCCCGGTGGTGATGTCCCGGCAATTATCGACGCGATTCAGCAGGCGGAAGTGGAGCCGGAGAAGATATTTCTCACCCATGGCCATATGGATCACGTTGGCGGCGCGAAGGAGTTGGGGGAGCAGCTCGGACTCACCATAGAGGGTCCTCACCTGGACGACCGCGCCATGATCGCGAAAGTCGCTGACTCAGGCAGGCGCTTTGGCATGAAGTCGGCGCAGCCGTTTGAACCGGATCGATGGCTGAAGCATGGCGACCAGGTGAGCTTTGGCGATCAGCAACTGGAAGTAAGCCACTGTCCCGGGCACACACCGGGTCACGTTGTCTTCTATCACCGGGGTGTCAACGTCGCTCTGGTTGGCGATGTATTGTTCCAGGGATCGATCGGTCGCACCGACTTTCCTGGTGGCGATCATCGGCAACTGATCGACTCCATTACGCAGCAGCTCTGGCCCCTAGGCGACCAGGTTACTTTTATTCCGGGGCACGGTTCGCCGTCCACCTTTGGTCAGGAACGGCAGGTGAATCCGTTTGTGGCCGACACTGTGTTAGCGAACAACTGACCGGACTCCACACCGCCAGCCGGCTGCATCGAAGCGGACCGATATGCTTGTGATGCACGGCTATAGTCTGGAATAATGCGCTCCACGCAGGTTGACCGTTTCCTAAACAAATACATGAAAATAAGCTCAGTCTTCTACAGGATTTACGAACAAAGCTTGTGGCACCAGATCAAGAATGGTCGACGCCCGCATCATATTGGCTTGATCGTGGATGGCAATCGACGCTTTGCGCGGGGCAAAGGACTCGCCCTGAATCAGGGTCACTCGATCGGTTCGGACAGGCTGGAGGAGTTTCTCAGATGGTGTTGGCGACTTGAGATCAAGATCGTGACACTGTTCGGATTTTCAACAGAAAACTACTCGCGCAGCGACGAGGAAGTGACTTACCTGATGGATCTGATTCTGAGAAAACTGAAGGAGTTCCAAGAGGATCCGGTCATCCGGAATGAGCGAGTCAAGGTCAAGGTGCTCGGTCGCCGCGAGGATCTTTCCGACGAGATCAATCGGGAGATCAATGCGGTGGAGGAATTGACCAAAGATCACGAGCGTTTCCAGCTCAATATCGCCATCAGCTACGGTGGCCGGGCTGAAATCATAGATGCGGTAAAAAAGATCGCCAATGAGATCGAGGAAAAGAGGATTACAGTTGACAGCATCGACGAAGAGCTGTTTGCACGCTATCTCTACACAGAAGGTATTGCCGATCCCGACCTGATTATCCGCACTTCCGGCGAGGAGCGGCTTAGTGGTTTCCTGCTCTGGCAAAGCGCCTATTCCGAACTGTATTTTACCGACGTTTACTGGCCTGCTTTCAGGATGATCGATTTCTGGCGCGCCATCCGTATCTACCAGCAGCGAGAACGACGATACGGGAAGTGAGCCAATAGCTCAGAGACCACCTGGTCATCCCTCCAGCCCTCGAAGACCTCCAGACGCGAACATCCTTGCGCCTTATGCTAACAGATCAAAAGAGGGGAAAGTGTTGTGAGCGCCGCTGGATCTTTGTATGCCATTGTGCAACGATTGTCCGTATGCCGGTGGGCACATACCCATCAGGAGTGCCCCCCTACCGACCATCAGGAGTCCCCCACTACCGACCATCAGGAGTCCCCCACTACCGATAAGAAGGACTATAGCAATGACGGATAACAATGCTCTGCGCAGAATACTGCAGGAATCGAAAACCATCGCCATGGTGGGTTTATCCGCCAACTGGTACCGACCCAGCTACTTTGCAGCAAAGTATCTGCTGGACAAAGGCTTTGCCGTGATCCCCGTCAATCCCAACTACGAAGAGGTGCTGGGGCAGAAGTGCTATCCGGATCTTGACGCCATCGATGAACCGGTGGATGTGGTGGATCTGTTCCAACGTTCTGAAGCGATTCCCCAGTTTGTAGAACCGGCGATCAGGATTGGCGCCAAAGTGCTCTGGATGCAGCTCGAAGTTATCAACGAAGAGGCGGCGTCAGCCGCCAGGGCGGGGGGACTGGAAGTGGTGATGGACCGATGCATGAAGATCGAATACGCCCGCCTGTTCGGTGGGCTCAACTGGGCCGGGGTCAATACCGGGATCATCTCGGCAAAAAGACCGAAACTGGTGCCTTGATGTTGGCACATTCTACCCTGACCTTGGCACAACCTGCCCTGACCTCGGCACAATCTGCCGTGACGTCGGCGCAAACCGGAGACCATCATGACCGATAGAGAGTTTGGATTCGATACCAGATGCCTGCACGCCGGGCAGATTCCCGATCCGGCCACGGGTTCCCGTGCTACACCCCTCTACCAGACGGCCGCCTACGTGTTCGATGATACCGACCATGCAGCCAGCCTCTTTAACCTGCAGACATTTGGCAACGTCTATTCACGCATGTCGAATCCAACCACTGCCGTATTTGAAGAGAGGATGGCATCGCTGGAAGGGGGGCGGGCTGCGCTGGCGGTGGGCTCCGGACTGGCGGCACAGATGGTAGCGCTTTTGACCCTGCTTGGTGAGGGCGACGAATTGGTGTCTGCTAACACGCTCTATGGGGGGACCTACTTCCAGTTTGACGTGAGTTTCCGCCGCATGGGCATCAACACGATCTTCGTCAATCCTGATGATCCTGAAAACTTTAGAAAGGCCATCACCTCGAAAACCAGGGCTCTCTTTGCAGAGACCATCGGTAATCCGGCAAACAACATACTGGATATTGAAGCCGTCGCCGAGATCGCCCATGCAGCTGGAATTCCCCTAATTGTGGACAACACCTTTGCAACTCCGTTCCTGTGCAGACCATTCGAGTATGGTGCGGACATAGTGGTGCATTCTGCAACCAAGTTTATCTGCGGGCACGGCACATCCATCGGCGGCGTTATCGTCGAATCGGGAAAATTCCCCTGGGACAGTGGTAAGTTTCCGATGATGGTGGAACCGTCCAAGGGTTATCACGGCATTCGCTTCTATGAGACATTCGGGGATTTCGGCTTCACCATGAAAGCGCGGTTGGAAACACTGCGCACGCTGGGACCTGCCTTAAGCCCTTTCAATGCCTTTCTATTCCTGCAGGGCCTGGAGACCCTCCACTTGAGGATGGAACGACACGTGCAAAATGCTCAATCTGTCGCCGGCCACCTGCAAACTCATCCCTCCGTCACCTGGGTAAAATACGCGGGTTTACAGGACAACCCCTACCATGCGCTGGCACAGCGCTATCTGCCCAGGGGCGCCGGCTCCATCCTGACGTTTGGCGTCAGGGGCGGTCAGCCGGCAGGGGTAAAGTTTATCGAAGCCGCCCAGTTCCTGAGTCACCTCGCCAATGTCGGCGATGCCAAGTCGTTGATCATTCATCCCGCTTCCACAACGCACCGGCAACTATCCGATGACGAGCAGTTGGATGCGGGCGTGACCCCGGACATGATCCGGATTTCCGTGGGGCTGGAGTCCCTCGATGATATTCTCTGGGATATCGATCAGGCTCTGCAGCAGTCACAGCTTTGAATCTGCACTGCATACCGTTTAGGTAAAGAAAGGCTCGGCACCAGAATCCGCAATCAGAGCATTAATCAGCAGGCTGTGGCATTATATTTCGCAGCAGCATGCGTGCCGTTCAGCAGATGAGGCAACAATATGGATGAGGAGCATACTCCCGTGATCGTGGGCACCGGCCAGTTGGTGGACCGCGATGCGGATCAGGACAATTACATCGAGCCTCTGGAGATGCTGACCAGAGTTGCCAACTCGGCTGCGGACGACGCAGGGGTGAATAGATCTACTCTGCAGAAGGTGGATACCGTAGCGCTGGTAGGCGTGACCGGCTGGCATCCCCAGAATGCACCGGGACTGGTTGCCGAAAAACTTGGGGCGCATCCCGCCAATGAATTCACCACCGCGATTGGCGGACAGGTGGGAGTGACTCTGACCAATTATGCAGCCTCCCGGATCGTTGCCGGAGAAAGTGATCTCGCCTTGGTCGGTGGCTGCAATAACCTGCGGGTCCTGATGAAAGCGCGCGCTGTAAATAAGCAATTGTCCTGGACACGTGGTGGCACGGGCGAGCCGGAACTGGTGTTTGGCGACGAACTGGGCACCAATGAAGTTGAGACATCCTATGGCATGGCAGGTCCGCCGGAGATATACCCGCTGTTTGAGAATGCACTCAGAGCACGGCTAGGACTGGGTCTTCAATCGCACCGGCAGAGGATGGGCAGCTTGTTCGAGAAATTCACTGAAGTTGCGGTCGCCAATCCCTATGCCTGGTTCCCGGTGCAGCGCAGTGCCGAGGAATTGACCAGGGTTACCCGTGACAATCGCATGATCTCCTTCCCCTATCCCAAATATCTGAATGCCATACTGAATACCGAGCAGGCTGCGGCACTGATCGTGACATCGGTGGCGAAGGCCAGGACCCTCGGCATAGCGGAGCACAAATGGGTTTACTGGTGGGGAGGAGCCAACAGTCAGGAGGAAGCCTGGTGGGCAAGTGAGCGACCGGACTTCACCAGGTGCCCCGCCATGAAAGATTCCACCACCAGTGCGCTGGTCAATGCTGCGTTGGATATCAGCGAGATCGATTATATGGATTTCTACAGTTGCTTTCCCGTTGCGGTGGAGATGGCTTGTGAGATGCTGGATCTGGACGTGAACGATGTGCGCGGATTTACAGTCACAGGGGGTCTTCCCTACGCGGGGGGGCCCGCCAGTGCCTATACCCTCCATTCTCTGGCGACCATGGTGGACAAGTTGAGGGACAATTCCGGCAAAAAAGGACTGGTCACTGGTAACGGTTGGTATCTGACCAAACATTCCGCAGCGGTACTGTCGTCCGAGCCCAAAGGAGGTGAGGCACCCAGGACCGGATTGCTCGACTCCCTGCCTTCCGAGCAGATGGATACAGCACCCAGACGGCTGGCACAGAATCCTGCAGGTCCTGCCGACATAGAGGCCTATACGGTCAGTTACGGTCGCGACGGCAAACCATCCAGAGGCATAGTCCTGGGTCGCACGGCCGGGGGAGAACGTTTTCTTGCCAACACGCCCAACGACAGTTCTCTGTTGGAGGAGTTTGCATCATCCGAACAGGTGGGCCAGAAAGGATTATTGTCACAATGGGACAGCGGCACCCTGTTCGAACCCGCATGAAGGGACAGGTAGTAGAGTGAGAGTCGCACGCCACTAAAAACAGGAGGTCTGCACCATGAAATTTGGCGCCATGATTGCACCCAAGATCGACGACTGGCAGCTGCTCCAATATGCCGAGAACCTGGGCTATGATCACGGTTGGGTTCCGGACTCGCAGATGATCTGGTCCGACTGCTATGCCGTTCTCGCCCTGGCAGCGCAGCATACCTCCAAGATCAGATTGGGAACTGGCGTGGCCATTGCCGGCACGCGACTGGCCCCGGTTACAGCCCACTCAATCGCCACTATCAATCGCATTGCGCCCGGTCGTGTGTTTCTGGGCATCGGTACCGGCCACACCGCCATGCGCGTTATGGGAATGGATCCGGTCAAACCCCGTGATTTCAGGGAATACCTGCGCGTGGTACGAGCGCTGCTCCATGGTGAGGAGGTCGCCTATAGTCACAAAGGAGAAACCCGTAACATCCGCTTCCTGCATCAGGAGCTCGGTTTTATAGATACCGCGCACACTATACCCATCTATGTGGCCGCCAACGGACCACTTGCGCTGCGTGCAGCTGGCGCCTACGGAGATGGTCGCGTATCGGCTGGTCCTGAACAGGGTGCGGGCCTCGGCAACAGCATGGAACTGATTCGGGAAGGTGCAGCCAAAGCGGGCCGTGACCTGCCTGCCGACTATCATACGGCGGCGCTGACTTACTCCTGCGTACTGGAGCCGGGAGAGAAACTGAGCTCGGATCGGGTCATCGATGAGTGTGGCTCCATGGTAGCATCCGCTCTACATTACTGGTGGGAGATCTACAAGAAAATCGGTAACGATCGTTTTATTCGACCCGCAGTACGTCCGGTCTGGGAGAACTATCTGGACTATGTAGACAGCATGCAGACGCCTCCGGATGCTCGTTACCAGGCGGTCCACGATGGTCACTGTACCTACCTGATGCCAGAGGAGAGGCGCTTTATGACTTCCGAAGTCATAGCAGCCTCCAACGGCCTGGTGGGGGAACCGGACGCCATCATCGAACAGTTGCGGACGCTGGAAAAAGGTGGGCTCAAGGAGGTGGCGCTGCTGCCTCCCATGGCTTCAGCCAGAAAGTGCTTCCAGGATTTTGCCAAGCACGTGATGGAGCGTTACTGAGGCACGGATAGCGTCCCCCAACGATCAAACTATGGAGTGACAAGCATGTACCCGGGTACCTATGCCAAGACGACACCCGATAAACCTGCGCTGATAGTGGCGCGAACGGGAGATGTCGTCACTTACGCACAACTGAACGATCGATCCAACCAACTGGCTCAATTCATGTGGGAGAAGGGACTTCGACGCGGCGATCATCTGGCGATTTTCATGGAGAACCACGCTCGCTTTTTCGATGTCATCTGGGCTGCCCTACGTTCCGGACTCTACTTGACCACCATCAATCGTTACCTCACCCGGGAGGAGGCGGGATTTGTATTGAACGATTGTGGTGCCAGGCTGCTGGTCACCTCGCAAGCCATGGCAGAGACTGCTGAAGGACTGGCTGCTTTCGCGCCGGACTGTGACAATTGGTTGATGGTTGGCGGGAGCGAAGCAGGATACCGCTCCTTTGAAGAGGTGATCGCAGGCTATCCCGCCGAGCCGTTAGAGGAGGAGCCGGCCGGGTCATTCATGCTGTACAGTTCAGGCACCACTGGTAAACCCAAGGGTATCGCGCGCGCGCAGCAGGAAAGCAATATTGCAGATGGTGGTGCCAGAGCCGGATTGCAGGTTGCGCTGTGGAATTTCAACCAGGATATGGTCTATCTTTCGCCTGCCCCCATGTATCATTCGGCGCCTCTCGGCTTCTCAACGGCGGTGCAGACGATGGGGGGAACGGTGGTGATGATGGATCGCTTCGATCCGGTGGATGCCCTGCAATTCATCGAAAAATACAGGGTGACACACAGTCAATGGGTACCCACCATGTTCACCCGCTTTCTCAAACTCCCGGAGCAGGACCGCTCGAAGTTCGATCTAAGCAGCCATCAGGTCGCCATTCACGCGGCCGCCCCGTGCCCGCAGAAGGTCAAAGAGCAGATGCTGGATTGGTGGGGACCGATCATCTACGAATATTATGGTGCCACCGAGGTGAACGGGCTGACCCACACCACACCGACAGAATGGCTCAGCCATCCCGGAACCGTTGGCAAGGCGGTATTAGGAATCATCCATATCTGCAATGAAGAAGGGGTGGAATTGCCGGTCGGAGAAGAGGGCCTGGTCTACTTCGAAATGCCGGAAGTACCATTTGTCTATCACAATGATCCCGAGAAAACGCGCCAGGCCCAGCATCCCCAACATACTAACTGGAGTGCACTGGGAGATGTGGGTTATGTGGATGAGGAGGGCTATCTGTACCTTACCGATCGCGCATCCTTTATGATCGTCTCCGGTGGCGTAAACATCTATCCCCAGGAGATCGAGGATATCCTTGTCATGCACCCTATGGTGGAAGACGTCGCGGTTATCGGTGTTCCGAATGCCGAGATGGGGGAGGAGGTCAAGGCGGTGGTGCAGACCGTAAAGGCCGCCACAGCCGGGGAGGAACTGTCGGAGGAACTATTGGCATTTGTCAGAGAACACCTGGCTCACTACAAGTGCCCCAAGAGTGTCGACTTTGACGACAACCTGCCACGCCTGCCTACCGGCAAGCTATACAAAAGGCTTCTGAAAGACCGCTATTGGGGAGACAAGCAATCCCGAATTGTGTGACGCCCGCCTTGTCTGATGTGACCATAGATCTTAATATGGCAGCACAGTACAACGATCAAATCAGGTCTCAATGACACTCGTAAACTCAACAACCGGGTTAAGGAGCAGCAAATGATTACAGGCAATTGTTTGTGTAAGGGATATCAGTTTGAAGTGAGTGGCGAGTTCGGTGATATGATGGATTGTCATTGCTCCATGTGCCGTAAAGCGCATGGTGCAGCGTACGCGACCTTTGTGGCGTGTAACAGCAGCGACTTTAAGATCACCCAGGGCGAGGAGCTGATCAGTCAATATCAGTCGTCAGCAGAGGGCAAACGAAGCTTCTGCAAGGTGTGTGGTTCCAACGCACCCATGGATGCCGGGGAGCAGGTTTACATTCCTGCCGGTCTGTTGGATGGCGATCCCGGCAGCCGCACCAGCGCGCACTATTTCGTCGCTTCAAAGGCACCCTGGGTGGAGATTACTGACGATGCAACTCAGTATGATGAGTATCCCAGCAGTTGACGGTTAGGGCACTTACCTAAGGGTTCTCATTCGTTAAAGGGTAATATCTTGGGGCGCGTTAGCAGAAGGGGCTGGGCGTCGTGCGCGACCCCGGCCTTTTCGTAGCAATCAGGTCGCGCAGCGCAGGTCGCGCCGCGCAGGTCGGGCCGCGTTCGGACAGCACCGAGCGCGTGGAGGGAGGGGTACCGCCGGCGGGCCCGAAGGGGCTCCTGACCAAGTGAGGGAAGCTGGGAGAGCCGCGCGCCGCGAAGAAAAGGGAATGCCAGCCCATTCTGCGAAACAGGCTTGATCGAGTAAGTGCCATTCGACGCTGATCCAATACCAGTAAACTGACAGGGCAAGATAATGATGGCAAGTGAAGAACACCCCCTAATTACGGAATACCGCAATTGGAGCCAAGAATCTGAACGGTTGAGTCGCAGAGCCAGGAAAGTGTTTCCTGGTGGCGATACACGGGCCAGTGCCCACTATGATCCCTACCCGCTGGTCATGGAAAAAGGACGCGGCTGTCATCTGTATGATGTGGATGGGCATGAGATCATTGATTTCATGAATAACTTTACCTCGTTGATTCACGGGCATGCTCATCCTGCGGTAGTGGGAGCGGTATCCGAACAGGTAGCCTTTGGAACTGCGTACGCTGCGCCCAGCCTGAATCAGATTGAACTGGCTGAACTGATCGCAGATCGAATCCCCTCCGTGGAGCAATTACGCTTTTGCAGTTCCGGCAGCGAAGCGACCTTGATGGCGATACGTTGTGCCCGCGCCCATACCGGCAAAGAGAAGATCATGAAGATGGAGGGCGGCTATCACGGCAGCTACGAGCTGGCGGAAGTCAGTCTGGTGCCTTATCCTGAGTCGAGGGGAGCATTGGATCACCCCAGCTCGCTGCCGGTGGACAAGAGCATTCCCAACAGCGTGCTTGAGGATACGGTCATCTGCCCTTACAACGAACCGGAGTTGGCTAAAGCGCTGATCCGGGAACACGCTGTTGAACTGGCGGCTGTCATTGTAGAGCCGGTGTTGGGGTCCATGGGTATGGTTGCTGCAACCACGGAATTCCTGCAGGCCCTGCGCAGCGAAACCGAAGAGCTGGGCATCGTGCTGATCTTCGATGAGGTGATAACGCTTCGGTTGAGTGGTGGGGGTACCCAGGCAATGCACGGCATCAGTCCGGATCTCACCAGCATGGGTAAGATCATCGGTGGTGGTTTGCCGGTTGGCGCCATCGGGGGCAAGCGGGAGTTGCTGCAGATCTTCAGTCCCGACACCAGAGAAAATGTGTTCCACGCCAGCACGTTTAGCGGCAACGCCTTGACCATGGCAGCAGGTTTCGCGGCCATGTCCCATTTCACCGATGCTGAGGCGAAGCGGCTCAACTGGCTCGGCGACAAACTGCGTGAGGGGTTCAACCTGATACTGCATCAGAACGGGATTTGTGGACAGGCCATCGGCTTGGGATCCTTGACGAATCTGCACCTGACGGATGAACCACTGCATGATTCGAGGGACACGCTCAAAGGCATAGCGGCAGCCGGTCACATCAGCAGATTGCTTCATCTGGGTATGCTGCGACGCGGTATCATGTCTGCCGGAAGGTTGATGTATTGTATATCCACTCCCATGGGAGAGGACGAAGTTACCGCGGCCATCACTGCCCTCAATGAAACACTGATTGAGTTGCGCCCCTTCATCAAACAAGAACGGCCTGAGTTGCTGGCTATGTGAGCCAATGGTCATTGTGTGGGAAGTGTTCATTGATGAAAGTTGCAGATCTGCTACGGCGTATCGATTATACCGGTTCGCTGCAACCTGATCTCAAGACCCTTACCGACCTGCAAACCCACTTCATCCACAGCGTACCGTTTGAGAATCTGGATATCCATCTGGGCAATAGATTGGTGCTGGAACTCGAGCCCATCTGGGAGAAGATCGTTCATCGGCGGCGCGGCGGCTGGTGCTATGAACTGAACGAGACGTTTCTGTACCTGCTCACAGAACTTGGCTATCGGGCTCACAGGGTCGCGGCGAAGGTATTGAGCAGTGATCATGGAGATCCATACGATCACCAAACCACCATAGTCAGCCTGTCAGATACGTGGCTCGTCGACGTTGGGTTCGGCACCACTTTCTCATCACCCGTGCTGTTGGATAACGATGCTCCCCAGCCCTGCAGGAGTGGCGTATTTCGCACGCTGGAGCAGCAGGAGCAGCTTTGCATCGAACGTGAAGCAGAGGGCGGTTGGCAGCCTCAATTGCTGTTTTCAAAGGATGAATGTCGGCGTGGAGATTTTGCAGAGCGCTGCCATTGGTTGCAGACTTCACCCCAATCCAACTTTACCAAGAAACAGCTCTGTTCGATGCTGACGCCTGCAGGGCGTTGGACACTGTCGGGAAATCATCTGATGTTTGATGGGGACGTGAGGGAAACGGTTGCGGAAGAGCACTATCTCGATCGTCTGGGGGACGTGTTTGGCATTTCGCTTGGCACGGCGAATTGGATCTCGATACGGTGACATTGGAACAGGGCAAAGTCGGACCCGCTGCTGACGGCGGGCAGAACGGCAGTGGCTCGATGGATCAGACAAAGGTTCTGCATCGACCGCTCTTCTGTGTCTCCTTTCCGCTCTTCTTTATATCCTTTGCCCTGCCTGTCTATGCCAAATCGATGGGGGCTTCCGCTTTAGAGATTGGCGGCTTGTTTTCCGTTTTTACCGTCTCCCTACTGGTGATACGTCCACTGGTGGGAGTGGGCCTGGACCGATTCGGGCGACGGATCTTCCTGATATCAGCACTGATCATTTACGGATTCGCCAACATCGCTTTCTCCTTCACCACGGAATTGCCTGGTCTCTATCTGGCACGATTTACCCAGGGTCTGGGTGCCTCGTTCCTGCTGATCACCATCGACACCATCACCGCCGATCTGACGACTCCGGACAACAGGGCTGCAGCCATGGGGAGAAACTTGGAAAAACAGACTCGCGGAGCAATGATTGGAACCTTCATGGGCTTTACATTGATCGGCGCATTGCCCATCGCGGTTGCCTGGAAATACTCTTTTATCGGGTATGCCGTACTGGCTTTTGTCGGTGCCTGGTTCAGCGCAAATCAGGTGCCTGAAACCAGGGCGCGGGATGTTGAAGTTATGCGTGGCAAGCCCTGGCGCGGTGTGAAACTGAAACCTCAGTTGATTCGCCTGATGCTGGTGGTGTTTGCGGCTGGATTTGCCAGTGCGCTCATTCAGCCCATCTATCTGATCTATCTGCAGGATAAATTCACGGTGGATATGGGGCGGCTGGCCGCCGCATTCTTCCCGGCCGCAATCGTCTATATGGTGTTACCGTCACGTCTGGGGACGCTCAGTGACCGGTTTGGGCGCTCCCGCGTCATGGCGCTGGGTATGCTGGCAACCGGATTGATGTACGCGTCGTTCCCCGTTCTGCCGAATATGATCTGGTTGGTCATTCTCTATACCCTATCCGCCGTTGGCTCGGTCATGGCTGATCTAGCCAAGACTGCGATGGTCGGCGACATCGCCGGCGAGGAGGAGAGGGGAAGGATCTTTGGTGTCTATCAGCTAACCGCTGGGATCGGTGCTTCTGTCGGGCCATTGGTTGGCGGCTGGGTCTATGACCATCTCGGCAACCATCTTCCTTTCTATATGAATGGTGCGCTGCTCATTTTATCCGCTCTGTGGGCAGCACGTTATCTGGGCAGTGATGCAGAGGCCGGCTCGCCCTCCCGAGAGTCCAAGCAGAGAATCTGACCGACCCCAGCCGGATCTACTGGATAGATATCCAAGGGTAAACAAGTCCATTGCTAATGCAATCCAGCGGGTGCAAATTTAGCCTCGGATTCCTGTCGTAACAGCGAAAAAGGGGTCCAAAGAACGTTAGCCAGCCACAAGCCGGCATAACTGAAGGTTCTACCAGAACTTGAAAAGAGACGGGGATAAGACAAATGATACGGCTACCGCAATGGTTGGATCGGATCTCAATCGGCGCATCACTGGCCCTGATACTGGTGATCGGAATACCCTACATCCACTTTGCAGTGGAAGGCTTTAAGCAGTATTCGATTCCGAAGAGCCACATAACCATACCCGCTGGTGACAAGTCCCTTTCCAGAGGCGCTCACCTTGTGCAGACGCTGGGATGCAGTGGCTGCCATGGCGAAGATCTGGAAGGCAAGACATTCATCGAGAATTTTTTCGTACGAATCACGGCGCCCAACCTGACCAGGTTGGCACAACAACTGGATCCGGATGAATTGGAGCAGGCGATCCGCCACGGTGTGAAATCGGACGGAACCAGTTTGTTCTGGGTGCCTTCGAGCAGTTACTATCACCTAAGTGACGCCGATATTGGGTCGATCATCGCCTACCTGTACAGCAAGGACCCGGCCAAGGGACAGGCCACCGTGATCCACATGAATCCCCTCACCCCTTTGCTGCTTGTGGGGATAGAAAACCTGAGCTCACCGTTGGTAGCTGGACGGATGGACCACAGTGCCGCGCGATACCCTCTGGGCGATGCGGCAGACCGCGCCTCGGTTGGGAAATACCTGGCACTCACCCACTGTTCGGACTGTCACGGAGAGGACCTACGAGGAATACACTCCGGCCGGTTTTCCACCCCCGACTTGGCTGACGTGGCAGACTACCCGCTACCGGAATTCGCCAGGATGTTGAACGCCGACGCCGGGTCAAGTGATCAGGAGTTTCTGCCGCTGATGGCTAGTGCATCAAAGAGTGGCTTTCGTCACTTCTCGAAAAGTGAAGTGGAAGCCCTGTATGCCTTTCTATCGGCATTGACGAGATCAGGTGTACAGGGAGCGGCGATGCCTTAGGGCCCCAACAAGCGCAAGTAGGTCGGGCACTGGTATCGGGCAGTGCTGCGTGTCAAGGCGTACCGAGCCCGGTCTCCTACTCGACAATTTCTATATCCCGTCTTGATAACTCGAAATCCAGTTGAGCCAGCCCATCCTCGAGAGAGCTGATCGCTTCGATGGTTTCCTGTCTGGCACGGAGTAAATCCTGATCGGAATCGTCCTGCAAACCGTTCGGTGCCAGTGCAACCAGATGGGTGATGGCTTCGGATGTTTCCTTGATGGCCGTCTGGATGCTGGCGAGGATATCACCCGTATGCGGTTCTACTTCACTGATGATCGATTTTCGCTTTAGATCCAGGTCGACCAGACAGGACTTTCTGTATTGCTCGTCCAGAGCCATTACCAGGTAGTCACCAAAACTGTAGGGCAGCTTGACCGTTTCGTAGGGACTGAAGAACTTGTCGATCTGATGAGCCCAGGTTTTGGAATACTCTTCCAGATCGCCGTCGTCGTCGGGCGCCTTGAACACTGCATCGATATTCTTGTGAATGTCGGTGTCCGCAAGGTACGCCTTAACGGCTCGTCCGGCGATGGCTGTTTTGGAACTGCCCCTGTCATCCTTCCAGTTTCTTACATAATAATCGTGGATGATTCTACTGTATGAATATCCAAGGCTAACCAAGTCCATTGCTATCCACTTCCTCTGCGCTAACATGTAGAACCAAGAGAATATACCAGATTCATTGAGGAGTTACAGTCCCCTTCTATGCGGTCCCCCTTGGCGCAGGTAATCTGCGCCTTTTTTTGACTCCCAGATCGTAACCTAACTGCCCGCACTGTTCCTTGAACAGACACGTCCATTGATGACTCGTTAGAGTTTAAAAAGAACCACTGATCTTTCCAGTTGGCTAGAGACGGCAGAGGCCATTGATTCAGCGTATGGAGCTGTTACGGCACGGCGAGTACCGAGATGTACAGATCCGGCTCATCCTGAAAACGTATCAGAGACAAGGAGGTGCCCTCTATCATCTTCACGGTTTCTGCTCGACTCGGCAGTGTGTGGGGAACCAAATTCGGATCACGCTGCTGCAGTTGCCGCACAAAAGCAGCGCCCATCGGGTGGCTGATGATCAGACGTCCTGCTGCTGTCAGGCGGCCTGCAGTAATCTGAAGCGTCTTTTGCTGGTCCCAGACATTGCCGAACATGGCGTTGAAGAATGCCACGTCGAAGGAACCCAGGGTGGCTGGTAGGTCCACCACGTCCCCCGACCAGAAGTGGACCTCGGGGTAACTCTGCGTCGCTTCGTCAATCATAACCGGACACAGATCACAGGCAGTGATGGACTGGACGCCATAGTGCTGAATATGCGGTATCAGTGCGCCGGTGCCGGTGCCTACGTCCAGCACCCTGTACGCAGGTTTCAGCTCTGCTGCGGCTACGATGCGTTCCGTACGCTGCTGAATATCAGCGGGGATCGGTTTCCTGAAATAATCGATGGCAGAGGTGAAGACGCGATCCTGGTAGACGTTGTGTTCATGATGAGTTGTGTGCATGGTTGAAACCGTCCCTGGCACTGCTTTGGGTATGGTGTTCAGCTGCCTTATCGACAGATCATCTGAAGATTATTTTAGCTGACCCGTCGAGCGGATTTCCACTCGGGACCGCACTGCAGCCCGCGCTGCTATCGAAAGCTTTCAAGGAGCGGCGCGTGGAGGAGCATTACCGTGTAACCGTGAACGGAGAATTGAAGGATGAAGGAAGTATCGAGTTGCCTATCGACGGTCAGCAGGTAACTACCCATTACATTGCCGCGGGTTACGACCCGAACGACCAGACCACGTTACTGAACGTGACGATCGAAACCGGCCGAAAACACCAGATCAGACGTCACCTGGCTGCAATTGGCTACCCGCTCGCCGGCGACCCACGTTATGGTGATGACGATAGGCGCGACATGAACTTGATCGCGCGTCAGCTTGCGTTCTCCTGCCCAACTACTTCGCAATGGGTTGTCTTTTCAGTGCCGCTGCAGTTGATGGATGTCTGAACACCGGCACGACGGCCTCTTTACAGCCGGTAGACCTGGGCGGCTGTGCCGTAGAACATCGCGTGTTTTTCAGAGTCCGAGAAATCGCTGACGATCTTTTTCATGCCGTTCCACAAAACCTGGTAGGAAATGGATAACTTATCGACGGGGAAGTTGCTTTCGAACATGCAGCGCTCCGGCCCGAAACATGCAATCATGTGTAGATAGTATCTCCTCTGCGCCTCTGCGAAATCGTCGGAAGTGGGTGGTGTGTCGTTGCGGTCCCATCCAAAACCATTATCCGGCATGGCGAGGCCGCCTAACTTGGCGATTACGTTCGGGCACCCGGCAATTTCTTTGACGTCCTTTTGCCACTGCTCGAAGATCTCGTCCTGCTTGCCTGCATAGGCACCAACACCCAGAGGCGAACCAAAATGATCGAGAATCATGGTGGTATCTGGAACTGCCCGGGCCAACGCAAGATAGTCCTGATTCTGATGAAAGAAGTGCCAGGTATCGTACGTGTAACCGAGATTGCCCAGAGTCCTCACGCCGAGACGAAAGTCTTCCCGGCTGTACGGGCAAGGGTGGCTGGTGCCCGGGTTGGTGAGCGTTCCGGTCGTGTCGTGTGGTCCGGCGTGACGAATGCCACGAAACAGACCGCTCCCTGCTTCCTCGTGGGCTTGCAGCACCTCTTCGACCGCTTCGCCCAGGGTCATATTGGCAAAAGAGACAATACCGGCAATGGTTGCCCTACCGGCCTGCTTTGCACTTTGCTCGGCAACCCCTGTAACGTACTCAGTCTCACCGATGGGTTTCAAGTGGCTCGGCCCATCTTGCCGGTAATTGGAGTGGCAATCGATGAAGACCGTTTTTTCCACGTTGTGACCGGAGCCGGTATCGGCCCAGAGATCATCCAACTCATAAGTTCCCCACATGCCGGCGGTCTTCCAGAGATGGTGGTGGGTGTCGATGATGGCACGTTCCGGTTCAACGCTCTCCTCGGTTACGGAAGCGAGCCATTCAGCGGAGCCTGGGGTTGGCATAAGTTCTCTCCTCTATTTCTTCAACCTTGTGTTGTAGCGACATGAATCTTGGCCGGCAGTGACGATTCACCAAGTAAGATCATCGGGAATCTTGTAGTCCTTATAGTAGTCGTCTTCCTCTTCCTGCCGGTCGTTCTTGTCATACAGGTACAGCACACTTTCTTTACTGCGTTCCATGATCTTGCGTGCCACTGCCGATGGCACCAGTTCGTCCTTGTCGGCCGACCTGACGATCGCCAGTTGGCCGCTGTTAAGCTGCGCCTGGTGGGTCTCCGACACATACATCTGCTTGACCTTTTTGCCGTCGACATAGCGATAGGCAATATCACCCTCACGGGGCTGACGGTTCATCCGGATCAGATCCCTGATCTGGCTCTGCACGGATCTGGCTTGTGCTGACTGTTCAAGCTGCCGATTGAGCTGCCGATCCTGTTCTGCTTTATCCGCGCGTGTCTTTAGGGCGACTGCTTTATCCGCATCGATGGACTGTCCTTTGCGACGCTGAATATCCTGCCGTTGCTGTTGCTTGCTGCTGCGCTGCAGCTGTTTTCCGGTTATCAGTCCGGCTTGGTGCAACTGCTGCTGCAGAGAGCCGCCAACGCCCTTTTTTGATCGCTTTGCCAATCGTCAGCTCCCACACCAGCTTAGAGATTCAGGAGCGAGCCATTTAATCATGTTTTCCGTTACCGGTCTCTCGGGAAATCGATCCCAGGTCGAACGCCGCACCGCGGTACTGGCTATCATCGACATGGATTCCAATAAAGATTACATTCTCGTCCATAGAATTTCAGTGGTAAACATACCACTTGAGGCAGGATGGTGGTCCTCAATGAAGTAGAGGCGTCGGCCAAAGGTGCGTCCTCATACCTTGCTGCCACGGATCAACCCAAGCTGGTGGCGCATCAACCACTCGACGCGCACTTCCTTGAAACCTGCCTGCTCGAAAAGCGCAACGTATTCGGCACCGGACTGAACGCGACCGGTGAGTGCCCTTTGCGCAAACCTTCGAGATTGATGAAAGCTGGGTCGAGCGGTCCACTCTTGTCGTCATCGAGTATGTAGTCGATGACGAGGCAAGTTCCGCCATTCGTGAGAGCATCGTGGGTTTTCCTGAGGATGCGTACGATCTCGTCCGGCACGTAGCTCTGCAGCGGGGTGATGAAGCTGATCAAGTCGCAGTCATCGGGGAAGGGAACGTCGAAGCTACCAGTTCGCGATCAGGAATGGAAACCATGGCGATCGCATCAGGCCGCGATCTATTCCACGTAACCAATGGACTCAATTCCCTGCTATCATCGAGACAATCTCCCTCGGTTTTAACACCGATTCTGACAAGGCCGATGGGGGTAAGGTGCCTACAATTGGCAAGACTGACTCGAACAAGCGGCGCCGCCGGATTACCTATGACAAACGGGAGCTTAACCATAGTGAACAATCCCGCGTCACACGAGATCACGAACACAGAATCAGAGGGGATGGACGGGAAAATCCTACGGCTGCATGATGGGGGAGCCGATGGAGTTTGACGCGCAGGGCGAAATCTACAAAGGCAGCCTTGCGATTCAGCCCGAAGCACCGACAAAGTAGCTCCACAACGAGGACGACCTCTACGTCAATATGGCCGTCTTTGAGATCATGAGAGAGAAGGGGTGGGTGCTACTATCGACGACTTTGCAGAGGTCTCTTACCGAGGCGAGGTGGCGGCGCTGCCGGGCAAGTAGACAAGAAGTGCAAGTCAGTGTGTGAGCACTGGTGAAAGAGCGGGAGGAATTGAAATATGGGTGGAGGCAAGAGTATCCAGGAAGAGGTGTTGGCAGCTGTGCGGGGTTACGACATCGCCTTAAAGGACAGGGATGTCGATGGGCAAGTGGCCTTCTTCGCTGACAGTTGGCAAAGCAATTCCGGTACGGCCAAGGCCGACATGAGGAAGCACCTTCAGGCGCAAATCGACCAAGGCGGCTACGAGAACAAGCGTTTTGTACTCGCTGAGGCCAAGGTGGTCGTTGACGGAGACACGGCCACCGTCGACCACGTGACGCTTCGTTCCGCGACGGGAGGCGGCTCGTTTGCATTCATGATGGCGAAGGAAGCCGACGGCGTGTGGCGATGTGTGTCCGTCAGCTTATCTAAGGAGGTGGATGCGCCGGCAGAGAACGCCCGCAGCCTGCGGGAGCGCATTCTAAACGACCCGGCGCGTCCGCTTTATCATTTCGTGGTACCGGAAGGCGTCGCGATGCCCTTCGACCCCAATGGCGCCATCTACTGGAAAGGCCGCTATCATCTGTTCTACATCTACCAAGACAACCAATTGGGCAAGCGGTCCGACCATTGGGGCCACATGTCGAGCACGGACCTGTTTCACTGGCACCACCATCCCACGGGCCTGCTCGATGGCATGTACAGCGGAAACTGCTTCATCAACAAAGACGGTGTCCCAACGATCTGCTACCACCAGAAGGGCCAGGGAAACGCCATGGCCGTGACCCTCGACGATGACTTGAACGACTGGCAGAAGCTCGACTCGAACCCAATCACGCCCAGGACTGAGGAAGGGGATAAGCACCACGGGCGGTACCGTTCATGGGATCTATTCGGGTGGCTGGAAGGCGACACCTACTACGCCATCTTCGGCGGCCAGCGACCGGGCATCGCGAAGTCACCCACACTCGAAGGTGAGTGGAAGTACGTGGGGGATCTGTTTGCGCATGGGGTCGCCGGCGTATCGCTTGAGGAGGACGTGTCATGCGCGGAGCTATTTAAGCTGGGCGACAAGGACGTGCTACTTTGCATCAGTCACCGGCTTGGCTGCCGTTACTACTTGGGGGAATGGAGAGATGAGCAATTCTATCCGGAGTCTCATGCCCAGATGAGTTGGGTCGACAACTCGTTCTTTGCGCCGGAAAGCCTGGTGGACCACAACGGCCGCCGCATCATGTGGGCCTGGATTCTGGATGAGCCCCGGTTCGGTGTGCGTTCGAAGTACGGCTGGTCGGGCACGATGAGCTTGCCGCGGGTATTATCCATTGGGGATGACGGTCGACTGCGCATGGATGTCCCCGAGGAAATTGAATCGCTGCGCTATGGCGCTGTCCAGAGGGGACCCTTCACGACTCACTCCGACAAGGACCTGGTTGTGGATGGCGTCGCCGGCAACAGCCTCGAGTTGCTTGTTGAAATTGACAGCACCGCGGCGTCTGCGTATGGGGTCAAAGTGTGCGCATCGCCGGACGGACACGAGGAGACATCGATCTTCTATGACACAAAGGGAAAGCTGCTGAAAGTCGATACACGCAGATCGGGTCCTGAAGACACACCCCGAACCGTCGAGGCGGGTCCGTTCGAGCTGCAAGACGGCGAGAAGCTGAAGTTAAGGATCTTCGTCGACAGGTCCGTGGTCGAAGTCTTCGCCAATAGCCGCCAGGCCATCATGCGGCGCATCTATCCTTCGCGTCAGGACAGTGTGGGCGTGCGCCTGTTTTCCAGCGGTGGTGATGCCGAGGTGCACGCGCTTCGGGCCTGGAACATCACGCCATCGAATCTCTTTTGAGAACCTAATCCGTCATTATGTCGACTGAGCTTGCCGAGATCGATTTCCAGTGACGACATCGAGGCACATTAACAGACCTTACTGAGCGTCAGAGTCGATTTCTGTAGTGCCGTCACACCAACATCAGTGCAGTGAATTGATAGGCTTCAACCGCGCTGATAGCGAGACGATCGCTCGTCGACGCGCAGCATGACGATGTATGCGCCCGCCTCGCTGGTCAGGGGGGTGCTGCAATGGATGGGGCAGCACGCGTACGGCTCTCCTTGAGGGGTGACGACCTTCCCGGAAATTGCGAGCAGGTGCTCCTCTTCATGAGGACTGACCGAACGGACAGGGGGTGTCAATCAGCAATTTGCATCACCATCTCGTCACTCGCTTCCCACAGGCGACGTTGGCCTGCTGCATCGAGCGCCGCAGCCGCGGGCGTCTTCTCCCGGCACTTATCGAAATATCTGCCGGTCACACCCTCAACTTCGGGAGAGGTCGCGATGTAGATGCTGGTTTCGGCACCCTCATCTTCGCTCAGGGCAAAGAGATGAGCGAATTTGATCAATGGGCGCACCCACCATTTGGGATTGTTGGTGATACCAAAGTTGGAGGCCACAAAGCCCGGATGCAGCGCGTTGGCCGTCACGCCCGTGCCCTCCAAACGCCGGGCCAGTTCGTTCGTGAAGAGAATGTTCATCAGCTTGCTGTTGCCGTATTGGGCAAAGGCGCTGTAGTTGCCCCGCATCTGCAGATTGTCAAAGTCCAGACTGCCCTGCGAGTGCGCACCGGAAGAGACACTGACGATACGTGCGGGTGCACTGGCTTTGAGCATGTCGAGCAGTTCCATGGTCAGCAGGAAGTAACCGCTCAGGTGATTGAGGGCGAAGGTGCGTTCAATACCCTCATCCGTTTCCCCATACCCGAGGAACATTGCGCCCACGTTGTTGATCAGGACATTGAGGCGATCGTAACGCTCCCTGAACTGCGCTGCCGCCGCGCGCGTCTGCGTGAGGGACGAAAGGTCGGCGAGTAGATAGTCGACCTGCTCGTTGCCTGTGAAACGGCGGATCTCCTCCACGGTGGACTGACACTTGGCTTCGCTCCGCCCGATGATGACCAGTTGGATGTCCTGACGGGCCATCTCCCGCGCGGTGACCTTGCCGATTCCGGCTGTTGCACCGGTAACCATGACGGTCTTCTTGCTCATCGTCGTATGCCCGGGGAGTTGTCGTAAGGCATATCTTACAGCAGGTTAAGCACACCTACAGCCAGGATATGTGGGTTTGATTACTCTCGTCTCGTTTGTGGCCTTTACTTTGAATGGCAATGAGTGGCGCGGCATCTATCGGGTCCGATAGGGTGATCGTGCCGATAGCATTCCGACCTATCATCGACAGTTTGGCGGACTGGACCCATGGTCTGCAGCCGCCTCATTCTGGAGATGAAAACTGAACCAGACTTCTACCACTTCATGGCACCCTTCAATGTACGCTTCGAGGCAGGTTACCCGATTGCCTCGGACATTCCCGGCACACAGGAAATCCAGCGTCGCGAACTGCCTGGTGGCAAAGCAGTTACCGCGCAGATCCCAGACTCCAATCTGGGGCAGGGCCAGAAGCAGTTTCCCTGGGTCATTCAGTATGCCGAGGATCATGGATACCGTGTGGACGACAGTTGGGGAGGCAATGGTGGCTGGCACGTGCTTGAGACCATTCGATCCCATTACCATGATGTAGATGGGAGGCCATCTCGGATATTTCTTCCGGTTGGGAAGTAGCCGACATTTGTCAGTCGCAGGCGATATGCAATTGACTCGCTGACCGTGCTTGCCACTGTTCGTATCCCCTTCGGGCCGATCGTTGGGCAGGGCTTAGTGGGACAGTCGAGGACAGCAAATGCTAGATGAATCCGTCGTGCGTGCGTGAATGACCAACTGCAGCCACAACCAGACATTCATAACCTACCAGATGCCGTAGGACCTCATCGCTGCACTCGCACGCGGATGAACAGCAAGCGGTCTTCAGAACGCGCGTGATTACAGCAGACATTAACCATCTCGGTTCGGCTGCGCGCTGACGGGGAGACAGGCCAACACTCTTGGAAACAACTACCTACAGGACCTATGATTCGATTCCGGCCCCGGCACCAGACCCAGTGGCTAACCCGAATCAGCCAAACTCACTCTTGAAGGTCTGCAACAGCAGTTAGATTCCTGGCCCACCAACGCGTGGCGGAAGGTGGTTCGTGTGAATACAACCCAGCAGGTAGTGCCGCATGACCTCACCGTCCAGAATCTCGAGATCATAGCGTCCGCCGGATACGAACATGTATTCACGGCCCCGCAGTTGTCTGTCGACGAAGCGGCTGTGACTCATGGGGATCATCTGGATGATAGTCTCACCTGACGTATCGCGTCCTATAAGATTCCCGCGTTCCAGGGAAAACACAACGGGCGTTGACCCCATGCCCCGATAGGTCCCAACATAAGACTGGAGGACACTGCGTGGCACTTCGACTGATTGGGACAGCAACTCGCCTACCTCGTGTGGGAGCCAAGCTCGAGATTCTGGCTCGTCACTGTCGTTGGCCTGAGTGACACTCTGCAGGGCGCTTCCCGGCCACGCGATCAGTCGTGCCGGGTCCTCCCGTCCATGGACGCTCGCGTTCCTCAAGTACTCATTCACAGGATCATTCGTCAGGAAACTCGGCAGCACGGCGACGTGTACTGCCTTCGGGGACCCCCGAAGCTGGCCGCCATCCATTGCGCCAAGTGGATCGCAACTCAGCAACCCCATAGCTAGGACGGCAACCGTGATCAGACCGACACAGGGCAGACCCAGGCGGGAGCGCACAATGAATCCCAGCCACTGGTTTCTGATCGCATCCAACTTCGAAGCAGGCGAGCCGCATTGCGGCTGCACGCTTGGGCCGCCGTCGTCGATCTGGTAAGCCGGATGCGCCATTGTTGGATCCTCCTCGCGCCCATTATCTGCCTGGGTGAATGGATATCAATGGCATACCTTTGCCATACCGGAGGGTGCAATGCGTCTGCGAGGAATTGAAAGCGGCAGAGAAGGCCGAAGCCATGCCGTCGGACATGGATCTATGCAGAGCGGCAGTTGTCGCCAAAGCGTTGCCAATCCCGGAAGCCGTCGGTGCAAGCCAACGGTCCGTGAAGATGCCAATCTGTCGTGGTATCGTTGGCTGTAGATAACGTATCGATCGATTCCAACAGTTATGGTAACTCGAGATGCTCCATTGCGGGTCTCATTCCGTTCTCATTCGTTTTAAAAGCCAGAAAACGTGAGGATTCTGATCATCGGCGGCACTCGATTTATCGGCCCTCAGGTCGTGCGTCAATTGACTAACATGCATCACCATGTAACTGTTTTTCATCGCGGGCAATCTCCAGTGCAGCTGCCAACGGGCGTGGAGCACATTTACGGTGACCGGAGAAGCCTGCCGGCGTTCAGAAGAGAATTCAAAACACGAGCACCTCACTTGGTGCTGGATATGATCCCCATGAATGAATTGGATGCCCAATCGGTGATGGAAACCTTCATGGATATTTCTCAACGCATGAGGACCACGTGGGTTGTCCCATCATCGTAGGGGGTTTTCAATTGGTAGACAACGTTCCCGTTACGATGAGTTTCGCGCTTCCGTTTCGGAAATCATGACTGACGTGCAGATCCTCGAAGGACAAGGACTTGCGCGCACCTTCAGGAATCTATATACCGACGCGTGGAAAGTACCTTCGATGACCATAATTCACTAGAGCGCTTTGCGCGGTCAAAGAGGATGTACTGAAAGCGAAACGGTGTCTGGAATCAATTCGTGAGGTGAGATGCTCTACGGTGTAGGCTCCTGCCGACGTTGCGCCTTTCTCCTGTCTGACTTCCTACGTTCTGTCTTTCTCCGGTCTGAAACACGACGTCGCTCGGCTGATCCAGGTGATTTGCCCTCCACCTTGCGACGTTGTGTCTTTCGCCTGCCGGATATCTTGCTTCTATCTTTAATCACTTCACTCTCATCCTTTTCCACTGGTGACTGACAATTGGACCCATGCAAATATCTCTGTGAATTTCTCCCTGTGGGATTGTTTCGCCCTAACACGATAGGCCGGAACCTACGATTCTCATTGGGCGGGCCGTACTCATCTTCGGCTTGGCGGCTTTCCTCACTGGCGCCGTGAGGAATGGAATCGAAACACACGACCCCGCTAGTGCCGATCTTCTGCAAGCACTTCTTGACGACCTCGGCAGAGAGTTGCCGGATGACTCCGAGGCCGTGTCACTTCTGAGACGAACACACGCTAAGTTGGACAGCTTTCAGTTTCAGGAAGCGCTGCCCATACTGGAGCAAGCAGAACTACATCTACCCAGTTCATGACCTACCGGGTCGGGGCGCTGATGTCGTGGTGTTGGAAGATGCCGCAAACGCGCCACTTCGCACCTGTTCTCCTAAGGTGACAAGTGAAGGGGTTGCTCTGGGAGAACCTTCATCGAGGGGCGCGGCTGATGGATTTCCGGTCTTCGTCACTGCGTACGGCAGAGGCATCGACCGTGGCTGGCGTGGGTGGGCGGGTCTATGCCTTCAATGTCCCGGGCAGTAGGCCGCTCGGTGTCGCTCACGGCAGTGATGTCGCCGTCACCTACAATGGCATCAACCATGCCGCCTAATTCCTTGCGTGGTTTGAATTCGGCCGCTATCACCATACTCCAGACATTCTAGATCCATGCAATGACTCGAATCATCACAGGAACACAATTGTAGTTTTCGGCCCACATGACATGTTTGAGCGTATGGGTATTTGGCCACACGCGGTGGCCAGGCTGTGGGGCAGGGGAGAGGTCCATTGGTACGGTCGCGTTCCGCTGGCCCCAAAAAGAACTTATACCCAAATCCTCTAAACAGTATTGCTGTGATGGCAATTCCTTCGTTAGGGCATCAAAACGAGTGCAATATAATTGATATGAAGCTGGTGTCTAAACAAGGAGGTCTTATGACTATTTCAGCCAGAGTAGACAGCTATCTGAAAGATCACAGCATCAATTATCAGATAGTCAACCATCACTACAGTGAGGGTGCCTATAACACGGCGGTTGCTGCTCACATACCCACGAAGAAGTTGGCCAAAGCTGTGCTATTGATCGATCATGACGGTAAACACCTGCTAGCCATACTCCCGTCATCCAATATTCTGAGTATCAAGGAGTTGAGCAAAAAACTGGATAGAGAGTTGCAGTTTGTGCAGGAACAGGATCTGGGCGTGTTTTTCACCGACTGTGCTTTCGGCGCTATTCCCGCTGTCGGGCAGGCCTACAACATCTCGGTGATCTGGGATGACCACCTGAAGGATGAACCAGATATCTATATCGAGGGTGGTGACCATGAAGCACTTATCCATATGGATAAGGAAGATTTTATGAAGCTCATGGCAGATCAACCCCACATGATCATCAGCGAGCCCGGGGGTGTTCTTGCGAGAAAAATCCGTCATCACTAGACATCATGAAACAGCGCCCTACTGACATTCCATAGCAATAATCCAGTTTCTTGATCGGGACACGACTTGTTCCCCACCAGCTTGTTGTCAAGCCAAAGGCAGGTGGTATGGCCGATAGCGAAACTCGCAAGGTAGACAGTGCTTTGCAGGCAATGGGATTATCGGGTGCAAGAACAACTGACCCCCGGATAGTCTCGCAGGCTCTGAGTGAGATGAAGCTAAGGGACCTGCAAACACAGTACGAACCTATTCAACGCTTTCTTGCTGATGCAACCACTCGACCACTGGCGGTTGACGAGTATCTGACAAAGGTATCCCGGCCGCTGACAGCTAAATACCCGATGATTACGGAGTTTCTTGACATCGCCTTACGCAAGAACTGGCTGAAGCCGACTTAAACGAGCTTTCCCTGCGTCGGGACTTTAGTCGAAAATTTCACTGGCCACGCGTGCGCTTTGTTCCTTTTGTACTCAACTGCATTATCGACAGAAACGCGATGACGAGCTGAATCAGGCGCTTCCAGTTTTCGTGCTGTATCCCTCTCGAGGCTGCGGTAGCTCACGTGACTCACACCAACTAAAAAGGGGTATCATTGGCGCACGTGTAACACAACGGGAAGAGCATGTCAGAAGACATAGTCGATATCCTGATCATCGGTGCAGGTGCATCCGGGGCAGCGGCTGCCTGGAGTCTGGCCGATACCCGGATGCGTATCATGTGTATGGATCAGGGCGATTGGGTGAGTCCGGCAGACTATCCCAGCAATTCTAGAAACTGGGAATCCGCAAACCGCCGTCAGTTCGCCACCAGCCCCAATCAAAGGCAACTCGCGGCTGACTACCCGGTGAATGATGAAGACTCGCCCATTGCGGTGCTCAACTACAACGCAGTTGGGGGTAGCACCATCATCTATGCGGCACACTTTCCTCGTTTTCATCCATCGGATTTCCGAGTGCATAGCCTCGATGGTGTTGCCGACGACTGGCCGTTGAACTATGCCCAATTAGAACCCTATTACGAAGAAAATGATCGCATGATGGGCGTATCGGGGTTGTCGGGTGATCCGGCGGGTCCGGCCAAACAGCCACCTTTACCACCGTTACCGATCGGACAGGTGGGGGAAAAGCTGGGTCGAGGGTTCAACAGTCTCTGCTGGCACTGGTGGCCATCCGACAGTGCAATCGTCTCGAAAGCCTACGCCGGTCGCGACAAGTGCATCAACCTCAGCGCCTGCATGAAGGGGTGTCCGCAGGGCGCAAAGAGTACTGTGGACATCACCTACTGGCCGGAGGCACTCAGAAAAGGCGTGCAGCTCAGAACGAAATGTCGGGTCCGCGAGATCACCGTGGACGAGCGGGGCATGGCGACGGGCGTGATTTACTATGATGGTGACGGCAAGGAAAGCAGACAGCAGGCGCACGCCGTGATACTGGCCTGCAATGGCGTGGGTACGGCACGGTTGCTACTGAATTCCCGTTCGTCCGGGTTTCCGGACGGGCTCGCAAATCGCAGCGATCAGGTGGGTAGGAATCTCATGTTCCACCCCTATGGTTATGCCGTTGGGGTGTTCGAGGAATCCCTGAGCCATATCGGTCCCGAAGGCTGCTGTATCCTCAGCCAGGAGTTTTATGAAACCGGCATGGACAGGGATTTCAAACGCGGCTACACACTGAAGGTGAACAGAGGGCCGGGGCCTGCAGTCACGGCAATCGGTGGTAGCGCCAGGGGTGATATACCATGGGGCGCCGACCATCACCGTGCCTTTGCCGAACGATTTGACCACACCGTCAGTGTTAGCCTCATGATTGAAGATTTGCCGGAGCCTCACAACCGGGTGACGCTGGACCCGGATCTGAAGGATGCCGACGGCATACCAGCTCCGAAGGTCGACTACCGGCTCAGTGATAACTCCCGTCGGATGATGGCCCATGGTCTTGAGAAAGCAGGCACCGTCCTCGCGGCGTCAGGTGCCAGCCAGATAAAGACCTTCGGTCCGATACGGCTGTCCGGATGGCATTTGCTCGGAACGGCGCGGATGGGAAACGACCCTGACACTTCAGTCGTCAATCCGTTTGGTCGCTGTCACCACGTACGGAACCTGTTTATCATCGACGGTAGCATCTTCGTTACCGCGGCCGCGGTAAATCCCACCAGCACGATTCAGGCGCTGGCTCTATATATAGCTGATCATATGAAGAAAAACCTTGCAAATTTGTTCGATTGAGGAAGGTCCTGAGGCGTGTACAATAGTCACGGGCGGCCAGTGAGAGAGCAACCATGGCCAAGGTTTGATCAACTCTGTAGAACCGTTGGGAAGGACGCTATGCGCCGGATAATAACCCTCTTCGCGATCATCATCACGTTTTCTTCTTCTGCCGAAGAAGCTCGATCACCGGAGGATCAGGCCCTCCTTGGGGTCATTGAGGTCAATCGCCACGCGAAACGGGTATGTTCCGGCGTGTTCTTGTCCGGACGCACGGCCGGGGACATCCTGCGCCAGGATCATGGCGTTGAGGCGACTGACTATGCGGTCGGCGTCAACCGTGTCGCTGGCTGGGTACGCCTTAGCAGCGTGACGACGACGTCAACCGCCGTCTACCGCCCCGGACTCGGCTGCACGTTGCTTTACGGCCTCACTGCAGAGGAACTGCGCAAACAGGCTACCGGAAATCTCAGCCCACGCGTTCTCGACAGCGCTGTCGCCTGGCCGAGGGGGAGCAAGGTCGAGGTCATGACACCCGAAGGACTCGATCGCGGTGCGTTGACCAGGGCGCTGGACCGGGCGTTTTCAGAGCCGGATCCCGATAACCGACAAGGCTCCCGTGCCGCCATCGTGATGTACGACGGCCAGATAGTCGGAGAAAGGTATGCGCCCGGATTCGCGCCTGACAGGCCGCTCATCATCTGGTTTATGACGAAGTCCCTGACCAACGCGCTTGTCGGATTGCTGGTGAAAGACGGCGTTATCGACCACCGGTCGCCTGCGTCGGTACCGGAGTGGCATAAGACCGATGACCCTCGCGCCGCGATCACGCTCGATCAACTACTCAGGATGTCGAGTGGGCTCAAATTCGACGAGATCTACACGGGCGGGTTGATCGACGTCACCATCTCGCTGTTTGGCGATCCGAGTTCAGCGCACTACGCCGCCAAGCAACCACTCGCTTTCCAGCCGGATGAAAAGTGGGCCTACTCGAGCGGCACGACAAACATCGTCGCGCGATTGGTTCGCGATTCGCTAGGCGGGGAGTTGGACGACTATGTGACATTCGCACGTGCTCGCCTGTTCAATCCGCTTGGCATGAGCGATACCGTCATCGAGCTGGATGAAGCCGGCACCTTCGTTGGCTCGTCATTCGGTTACAGTACGCCGCGTGACCTCGCTCGCTTCGGATTGATGCTGCTGCAGGATGGCGTTTGGGAGGGCAAGCGGCTGTTGCCGGCCGGATGGGTGCGCTACTCGACCGAGCCGACGCCGAAAGCCCCGAATGGTGTCTACGGGGCTCACTTCTGGCTCAACGCCGGAGAACCGTCTGACCCGGCCAAACGGGCCATGCCGAATGTACCTGCGGATGGCTACTGGATGTCGGGTTATGAGGGCCAGACGGTAATGATGGTTCCTTCGCGCCAGGCCGTCATCGTTAGGCTGGGGCGGACGCCGCCCGGCAACCGATTCAGTATGGATCGGTTTATATCCGAAATACTCTCCGCACTCCCGCCCAGCTAACCCGGTCGTTCGGCCGTGATAGCTTCGTCCGGTATCTAAGCTCAGGTTTGATGAGTTGGAAGAGAGATGGTGTTCATTGGCCACACATTGATCGTGGTCGTGAGAAGCCAGGTTGACGCACAAGGTCATCCTGCTGCAAGCTAACATATCCCTCATAGAGAGTTTGGTAGATGGCGACGAAGGCACTGGACAATTTCCAATCCGAGGTGCGGGCCTGGCTAGATGACAACTGTCCGGAGAGCATCAGAGGCCCCGGCGATGTCCCGGGTGGCGGCAAGAAGGTACCGATCAAGGACCCAGACGCAAGACACTGGCTCGATCTGGGCGCAGAGAAAGGTTACACGGTCCCCATGTGGCCAGAGGAGTATGGTGGGGCCGCACTAGGCAAAGATGAATACCTGGTCTTGCTGGAAGAGATGCGTCGTATAAAGGCGCGATCCCCCCTCCAGGGCATGGGCATCGGTCTGATTGGCCCGACGCTCATGGAATTCGGCACGGATGATCAAAAGCTGCGCCACCTGCCGCGCATCGCTAGCGGCGAAATACGCTGGTGTCAGGGTTACAGTGAACCTAACGCAGGATCAGACCTGGCCAGTCTGCAAACTCGTGCCGTTGCCGATGGAGACAACTTCATTGTCAATGGCCAGAAAATCTGGACGTCCGGTGCAAACCATTCGGACTGGATGTTCTGTCTGGTGAGGACTGATCCCGATGTGCCCAAACATGACGGTATCAGCCTTCTGCTTCTTGGAATGGACCAACCTGGCATAACGACTCGTCCAATTCGATTGATCAGCGGTGATTCACCCTTCTGCGAAACGTTCTTCGACAATGCGCTTGCGCGCAAGGACGATCTCGTTGGGCAACTGAATCGAGGCTGGGGAATCGGCAAGCGGCTCCTGCAGCACGAGCGTTCGGGAATGACGATATTGATGGGGGGAGCAGCGAAACCAGTCAGTACCGAAAATCCTTTCTTGAAGCTGATTAAGGCCTATGGTGCGGATGACGCGCTTATCGATCAGGTGATCTCACACCAGATGCGCGACAGAGCGTACCGCCTGACCCAGCGTCGTACCGTTGCGGAGTCAGAAGATGGGCAAACCCCCGGTCCACAGACCTCGATCATGGAACTGGTGACAGCCGAGCTGGAGAAGGAGGACGCAAATATCAAGACGCTGCTGCGCGGATTTCGGGGGCTCGGCTGGGAAGGTGACGGCTTCACGGATGATGAGATCGCAGCCACCCGCCACTATTTCAGCGTCAAGCGGCGCTCGATTGCACGTGGCTCTAACGAAGTCCAGCGAAACATCATTGCCAAACGGGTCCTCGGTCTGCCGGATTAAGTCACCCGGAAGTCGCGGTCACCGATAGCAAGGGAAAGTAAATGTCATGACCTACACCGAGAACGAACCACTGGTTCAGTGGCTGTCTCAGGAAACGCCGGAAGCGGTGATTGAGCCTGACCTGCCGATCATCGATCCTCATCATCACTTGTGGGACATCCGCAAGGTCAACACGGAACCGCACGCAAGTTTCCAGCAGAAGGTATACCTCTGCGAGGAAATCATGAATGACATCGACACAGCCGGACACAATATCGTGCAGACGGTATTCGCCCAGTGTGGAGCCTTCTACCGGTCCGATGGCCCGGAACCAAAGAGGTGTGTCGGCGAGACAGAGTTTGTGCATGGCATCGCGGCCATGAGCCGGTCTGGACTGTATGGTCCAACACGTCTATGCACCGGAATCTTCGGCACGGCCGATCTGCGGGTCGGCAAATCGGTGGAGCCTGTGATTGAAGCACACCTGGCTGCCTCTCCCAACTTCCGCGGCATTCGCAGTGCCTTCCCGCGTGATCTGGATGCGCAGTTCCTGGAGGGTTACGCGGTACTGGCTAAGCACAATCTCAGCTTCGACAACTACTCGCCCGATTACGAACGCCTACCGTTTTTGGCGAAGCTGGCATCTGCACATCGGGATGTGCAGATCATCGTCAACCACCTGGGGGGCAAAATAGATCCAGATGCTGGTCCTGACGCTTTCGTTACGTGGCAGAAGTGTATTGACTCGATCGCCGCTTGTCCTAACGCGACCATGAAGGTGGGCGGCGCTCAGCAACGGGTCGGGCCTTGGGAGCCGCCGTTCCACATGCATCGGCGCCCTGGACCAATTGGATCGGAGGAGCTTTGTGAACTGCTGTACCCATTCTATATCTATGCGATCGAGGCATTTGGTCCCGATCGCTGCATGTTCGAGAGCAACTTCCCCGTGGACAAAGAGAGTGTCTCCTATGGTACTCTCTGGAACACCTTCAAGCGCATTGCCGCCAAGGCAGGCCTCAGCGAAGCGGAGAAGACGTCTATATTCAGCGATACAGCGGCGCGCGTTTACCGGCTGACTCCTGTCGGCTGACCACCAACTCATCCACGTGTTTGGCCCATCGATCCAAACCGGCTTCGGAGTAAATGTATGACAACTGCCAACCGAACGCCGGTAGAGTTTGCCACCATGGGATTTGCGACCCCTGGACTTGCCGTGCCAGCAGCACAGGCTGCAGAGCGTGACGGCTTCGACATTCTGTTGCTGGCCGATAGCCAGTGCCTGCGCGGCGATGTTTATACCCAACTTGCACTTTGTGGCAACGCTACCAGCACCCTTAAACTTGCCACCGGTGTCACCAATCCGATTACGCGCCATGCGTCGGTCACGGCGGCAAGCATCGCCAGCATACACGCCGAAACCGGTGGACGGGCCATCCTGGGAATCGGCCGGGGTGATAGCTCGGTCCTGCACGTTGGCCGCAAGCCCGCAAAGATGGCTGACTACGGAGAATATTGCCGACAAGTACAAGCCTATCTTCGAGGCGAGGAAGTGGATCAACAGGGATTCCCCAGTCGCTTGCGCTGGCTTGACCAAATCGACGTCGACAAGGTCCCGGTCGACATGGTGGGCTCGGGCCCGAAATCGCTGGCGCTTGCCGCGGCTATTGCCGATCGTGTCACGCTCGCTGTGGGCGCTGATCCGGAACGGATTGAATGGGGCATACGACAGGTTCGACGGGGAGCCGAGAAGGTCTCCCGTAGTCCTGACAGTATTCCTGTAGGTGCGTACATTAATGTTGCCATCGGTAACGACACGGCAAAGGCGATGGAATCCATCAAAGGCTCTATCGCGACATTCGCCCACTTCAGCGCGTCACCCGGCGCTGACTTCAAAAACCAGCCAAAGGTCATGCGACGAGTGACCGAGCGCCTGGTTACAGAGTACGATACGAAACACCATACCGAGGGGACGGCCCCGCACACGCAATATATCGACGATTCGTTTGTGGGCTGGTTCGGGGTTGTCGGTTCCGCTGAAGAAGTGGTCGACAGACTGACCCCGCTGCTCAGACTGGGACTCAGTTATGTGTACTTTGTGGGTACGGGACGGGAGGGTCTGGTCAAAGAGGTGATACCGGCGCTGAGGGCAATCTAACCATTTAGGATAACGCCAGCAAAAGAGGAGCATCCCATGTCTGACATGGAACAGGTGAGTTCAAGCTCAGGATATATGACAGAGGAACGCCGGATGCTGCAGCAGTCGGCCCGTGACTTTACCCTGAGAGAAATCCTCCCAGTCGCCAACGAGCTGGATCCGGTTCAGGGAGATATACCCATGGCGCTTCGTCAGAAGATGGGCGACATGGGTTACTTCGGCATCTTGCTGCCGGAAGAATACGGCGGCCTCGGGCTGGGCGTTTTCGAGTACTGCATGCTTTCCGAGGAGATAGCCCGGGGCTGGATGAGTTGTGCCAGCATCATTGTACGAGCACCAAGCATGATGGGAATGGTAGGGTGGCCGATGGAAAAACGGATCGAACTTACCAAGCGAGCCGCTCGAGGGGACTATCTGCGCGCTGCGGCTCTTTCCGAACCCAATGCAGGCTCCGACCTTTACGGGGGCGTTCAGTGCAGAGCTGTCCTCGACGGTGATGAGTGGGTGATTACCGGCAATAAATACTGGTGCACGTTCGCGGATGGCGCCGACTGCATATCCGTATTGTGCCGCGTCGACGAGAGCTTTGGGGGTCGCAGAGGAACCCGAAGTTTCATCGTCGAGAAACCGCGTGGCGAGTTGCCGGAGAACTGCCAGGGCAGTCCGATCCCGAAGATAGGCTATTTCGGTTGGAAGACCTGGGAACTTGCCTTTGACGGATGCCGTATCCCCAAGGTGAACATCGAGGGTGCGGTACCCGGTATGGAGCAAGCACCGCGATCGGAATCAGGGACACAATCCCGCACCCGGCGCGCATCGCCACTCAGCGGCCTGTCGGTTGCACGCGTACATACAGCCGCAAGGGCTATTGGACTGGCACGCGGTGGGCTGGAAGACGCCATCGAATACGCCCAGCAGCGGCAACAGTTTGGACAGCCCATCTCGGATTTCCAGGAAACTCGATTCAAGATTGCCCGCATGGCTGCAGAGATCGAAGCCGCCAGACAACTCATGTATTCCGTGGCTACTGAACTCGATCACGGCCGCGGCTCGGACAAAGAAGCATCCATGGTGAAGTGGTTCGCCAGTGAAATGGCGGAACGCGTCACATCCCATGCGCTGCAGATATTCGGTGGGGCTGGCTATACCAAGCTCTATCCTATCGAGCGCTATTGGCGGGATGCACGGCTGACCAAGATCTTTGAGGGGACCTCGGAAATCCAACTGCGCATTATCTCTGATCAGTTGTTAGGCAGACCCACCAATCGCCGGCGACAGTCTTGAATTCGACACCCGGTATCCTTCACCCTTACAATGGCGTGGCCAGTTCTGAAAACCTGGGAAAGCTAGATGTGATCAACAAAGTTAAGCGAAACCAGATTGAAAAATCACACATTCTTATGTGGCCACTGCTTGCTGTATTCCTGTCTGCATGTGCAGTGCCCACAGAAAACGATGCAGCATCGACTCAAACGACAGGAGACGTGCCGGCTGAAGTGAAGAAAGATGAGTATGGGCGTCCCGACTTAAATGGCATTTGGCAGGCGATGGGTTCAGCCCATTGGGATCTCGAGGCACATGCAGCTCGAAAAGGTCCGGTCGTATCGATGGGTGCCCTGGGCGCGATCTCCGCTGGTATGAGTGTCGTTGAAGGGGGAGAGATACCCTATCAGCCGTGGGCACGCCAGCAACAAAAGAAAAACCTGGCCAATTGGCCGGCGCTTGATCCGGCGGTGAAGTGTTTCATGCCGGGTATACCCAGAGCGACCTATATGCCGTTCCCGTTTCAGATAGTCCAGGGAAAAGAACACATCCTGTTGAGCTATGAATTCGCCAGTGCGACGCGCATGGTGTACATGAATCGACCCGATTTTGAGCACCCCTTCGAGGCTTGGATGGGCCACTCCCGAGGGCGATGGGAGGGTGATACATTAGTCATCGATGTGACCAGTCACGTTGCAGATACATGGTTTGACACGTCCGGTAATTTCCATAGTGAAGACCTGAAAGTCGAGGAGCGCTTCACCAGAATAAGTGAAAACACACTGCAGTATGAAGCGACTGTCGAAGATCCGAAGGTGTTCACCCGACCGTGGAAGATTCGCCTGCCGCTGTACCGACGCCTGGAACCAAATGCCCAGATTCTGGAATTCAAATGCGTCGAGTTCGCTGAAGAACTCATGTACGGTCATCTCATCAAGAGAGCCGAAGATGGCTAGATCTCACCCATAACCGGGTCAGGGACGATCCGGTGACTCGGTTCCGTCTTTCGGGGCACCCGTGCCGGAGGAACCCATGAATAGTCTGCGCCCGTCTTCGAACGTCATGTCGCGGCCATTGGCCTTGCATTTCGGCCGGCAATTCTTGTCCTTGCTCTGATAGCCGTGGACGATGATTGTGGTGCCGATTGTCAATGACTTGCGGTTGATACCTGTGCGCATAAGAGAGTTGGGTGTTCCTCCTTCGATCATCCACTCGGTAGTCGCCCCGTCCTCCTTTGTTACTGCCATGTGAATCCACGCGTGGGGGTTTATCCACTCGATCCGGGTGACTTCGCCCTGCAATATGACCGGTGTTTCAGGATCGAACTCGGCGGAAAATGCGTGATGGGCGGAAAGTGACGGGGCGGTGCCGAGCAAAATGGCGCCCGTCAGAAACGTCACGTAACCTCGCCTGCGTAGATTCGTACCGGATTGAGTCATTGCTTGCCTCCTGCCGCCGCTTGGGTTTGTTCTACGGCTCGCTGACCGGCGAGCATTCCTTCCATCGCATAATTACCTTCATGACAGGCGTACTCGAACAGATCATCTTTTGATTTGCGTAATAGAACGACTGCCGTCCAGGGCTTCGTCCAGGTAGTAGGGTCGTTTACCGTGACTGCCCACCTAAGGGTCTCGGGGCCGATGCGCGTGAAACGCTCGATCAAGTGAAGGTTCTGCTTCGATTGCAAAAATGCGCTCTTCGGTGAGAAGTTCTTGGTTTCGACAACGAGGGAATCTCCGTCCCAGTGTCCTCTCGGATCCCCGATCCACTGATCAATTGCTGAATCCAAATGAGGCCGGCCATCGACGGGTATCGTCCTGGATTCGTGGATCATCTCCTGGAGTATTGCCACATGCGTAGTGTTTTGGACTATCTGGAAGTAGCCGTTGTATCCTGCGAAGAGAAAAGGTACGCCGTACGTTATGCAACGGTCCGAGTTGATCCGGTCTGCATAGGTATCAGCCGGGTGCTCTTTGAGGTAAGCAACCCGGTCTTCCGTCCGCTGGGTAGCTTCCGGGGTCAGTGGCGGGAACTTGCCATTGGGAGGATCGACGAGTAGCGACGTGCGACTATCGAATTCGCGTTCCGCGACCCAGAACTGATTGTAATTGCCGGTTGTGGGATCGTAAGACTCGTGATCTTCGTCTCCAGCCAGCACTGCCTGGAACACGCTATCGCCGAATGCAGCATCGGTTTCGCCGTTGAAGAGTTTGGCGGCGCGCTCCTTAAACGTGGCTACTTCCTCGTCGGTTAAGCTCTCTCTGCCTTCCAATGAATCAGGCCTCTCCAGAGGCGTTGCACTGTTATTTGCCCAGACCCCCTGCAAATCCGGAAAGCCGCCAGGGGTTCGTGGTACCTGCCAGCCCTGATCGTCAGCGCGACTGGCGATTGACGTGGCACAAACTACTGCCAGTAGAATGAAGCAATGACCCTGTCTTACATAGTTCACTTGCCTGCCTCCAGCGAGTTTTTGGCTAGTATATAGGGTTTTACAGAAGTCGGACAAGCAGCCGGATGATCGGCGATCCGAGGGCAGGCTCAACGACAGTTGTGGGCGCCGCGAGGGCCGACGCGTCCAGCCAGAGTCTGGTTCTGGAATCGGGCTCGCATCTCACCCCTCGGGCGGACGTCTGTCAGTTGCCGATACCCATCGTGCTATAGTGCCGCCTTTGCGAACGATTCAAGGATCCGACTGCAGCCATGCCGACGCCGACCAATCGGAATGGAGACCCGGGAAATATGGGCCAAGGCAGCTTGTTCCCGGGTATCAGGGCGTTCATCCAGCAGTCGATCACGGGGGTCAGGGTTGGATCGGAACAGCTGCGGGAAATCGATCCGGACCGCATCCAATTCCAGGACGTCATTGCGCTGTTCGTTCGCACCTGGCCCTACGTTCATCCGATGCGCTGGCATGCCGTAGCCTATGTCGGCTTCGCGGTCTTCCAGTTCCTGTGGATGACCATGTTTGCGTTCATTAACTTCGGCCTGATCTACAACAATGTCCTGCTCGACCTCCCGGTTGCAGCGATCAGCGCCATATTGCTGTTCCTGGATCCATCCCAGTGGGTCGATGTGGAGGAACTGACCCGGGAACAGCGGATCGTCCTGGTGCCACGTGTGGTTGTCTTCGGCATACTCGCGGTTGCCCTAAGTAATACCGTCGGCAATGCCAATGCCTATTATCGAGTCTGGATCCTGCAAAACATCAACCAGAATCTGCGCCTGCGCTTGATGAGCCAGCTTCAGGCCCTGTCGCTGAAGTTTCACGCCGAGTCAAAGACCGGTGACGCCATCTACCGCCTGTTTCAGGACAGCGCCATGGTGACGCAGATCCTCCAGGCGCTGCTGGTCGATCCCTTTCTTGCCTGTGTCCGTTTCTTTCTCGGGCTGGCCGTGGTGGCGGCGTTCAGCCCTCTCCTCTCACTGATGCTGCTACTGACCTGGGGTCCCATGCTGTACCTCGGACAGCGCATGTCAGCGCCCCTGCGCCGGGGATTCAAGGAAGCACGGGCCAGGAATTCAGCACTCACTTCGACCATCCAGGAGTCGATCGAAGGCATCAGAACCATCAAGGTCAACGGTCTCGAAGAGCAACGGCAAGCACTGTTCGAGCAGCACTCGCAAGGTGCCTTTGCCGCCTCCCACGACGCCCGGGTACGACTGCTGTTGTTCGGATTCTATGCCTTCGTCTGTGCTGCCGTTCCACTCGTCATCATCGAGTTGCAGGCGGCCTTGTTTGCCTACGAAGGAACGGAAACCTTCCTTAAGAATCTACTGCTGAGTTTCGGTTTTGCTGTCTGGAACCTGGGCGGTCAGGATCAGGCCCGTGGTAGAGCCAGGCAAGCCGTAGGAAGTGTCGAGGCATTGCTCAATCTATGGGGCCGTGCCCAGGATATGGCGATGGGTCTTAACCGCGTCTACCAGATCCTCGATCTGACTCCTGATATCCAGAACCGTGAGGACGCTGAGGAACTCACATCGGTGCAAGAGAGTATTCGCTTCACTGAACTGCAGTTCTCCTATCCCGAGAGAGAACTGTTCAGCGACGTCAGTTTTGAAGCCCGGGTAGGCGAGATTTGCGCAATCCTCGGTCCGACCGGTAGTGGCAAGAGTACGTTAATGCTGCTGCTGTTGCGCATGTTCGAGTTTCAGGCGGGCCGGATCGAACTGGATGGCTCCGATATCCGCGACTTCACCTTTCAGTCAATCCGCCGCAATATCACTCTTGCCACCCAGGAGAACATACTGTTCTCCATGTCGGTCCTGGAAAATATCCGTTACGCGCGGCCGGACGCCAGCGACGAAGAGGTCCGGGAAGCCGCGCGCATTGCCTGTGCCGATGATTTCATCAACAACTTGGTAGAGGGGTACTCGACATTCCTGGGCGAGAAAGCAGCCAAACTCTCTACCGGACAGAGACAACGCCTGGTCATTGCCCGAGCAATTCTCAAGGATACGCCGATTCTGATCCTGGACGAACCCACCGCCTCCCTGGACGCAGGTACCGAACGCCAGATTATGACCAATATCCGCTCCTGGGCCATGCACCGCACAGTCTTCGTCATCACTCACCGGCTGTCGACGGTCAGGGAAGCAGACCGTATCGTATTTCTGAAAGACGGCAGGATTGCCGATGTCGGCAGTCATACGGAGCTGATGGCCAGACCCAGCGCCTATCGCGATTTTGTTGAAGCCGAACTCAGCTCAAGGGTAACAGCCTGATGAATGCAGATAGTCAGCGCACGACGGGTGCCATCAGCACCATGAACGCACTGACCATCATCGGCAGGGCGATGCGCTATTCATTCCGCTACAAGTTCGAACTCGCGGTCAAGGTCGCCGCTCGGATGACCAGCATTTTCTGGATACTGTTGCTGCCCTGGCCGGCCAAGATAGTGGTGGATTACATCGTCCTGGGCGACACGGCTCCCGCTGAGGGCGCGATCAAACCATTTTTCTTCCAACCGCTGCTGGTGTTGGTCGAGGATCTGACACCCTATCAGACTGCCTGGTTCATGGGAGCCCTCTTTCTGCTCATGATCTTCCTGATCGGTGCCTTCGGAACCGAAGGCGCTGAACGGGATCTGGCAACTGCAGGACTCGCAGAGGGGGAAGATACCGCAACCCGTTCCGAGAATGAGGCCAATACCATGGACTCATTGGTCAGCGGCATGTTCGGGCTGTTCGAGGCGCTCTGGCACATACGCATCACCCATCGCCTGAACCATCACCTTCGCAGTGAACTGTTCAAACGATTTGCCGCACACCGTGTGACCGACTTTCATGACCGTTCGGTGGGTGATGTCGTCTACCGAGCCATGTATGACACGCCCGCGATATCGAACGTGGTATTCCAACTCTGGGCGGGTCCTGCGACCTCTGCAATCAATCTAACCACCACCATCCTTCTGATGTTCGTGGTTTTTCGCAGCGAACCGGCGGTGGTCTGGTGCGCCTTGGCGGTCGCGCCTATCAATTTTGTGCTGGTGCTCTACTTTGCCAATCTCACCCGTAAGTACGGCACCCTGGCCAGGGAAGCCGGTACCGAGACCACCGCGGTGATCGAGGAAAGCATGTCCAACGTCCTGGCAGTGCAGGGTCTCGGCAGTGACGACAACACGCATGCCCGATTCGCAGCTGCCAGCGCATTCTCCTACCGACGCTTCCGGGCGGTGGTGCTGATGGGGCTCCTCGGCAGATACACTGCCTCGGTGATCGGCACCGGCATGATTTTCGTGGCGCTCTGGTTCGTGGCCCCGGCATTCATATCGGGCAAGTACGCACCGGGTGATTTCCTGGTGATCTGGGGCTACTACAATGCCATTGCCGCATCGTCCGGCTACCTCGGCAGGCTGTGGCTGTCGATACAGGAGAATGTCACCGGTCTTGCGCGGGTATTCACAATCCTGGATTCACCGGTGGAAGCGATCGAGGTCGCTCCCGAGTCGACAGGCCTCGCCAGCGACTTCCGCCTGCAGCAGGGCATTCGACTCCAGGATGTGGATTTCGATTATCCGGACGGGACGGCCGCCCTGCGCGGCATCAACTTCGAAGGTCGGCTCGGCGAGTTGATTGCGCTGACGGGTCCCACAGGTGCCGGGAAGTCGACACTCGCGTACTTGGTTCCGGGATTACTCACACCAAGACGCGGCCAGTATTACGTTGACAACCACTTGCTGACAGCCAACGATCTTACACCGCTTCGACAACAGGTTGCCTTGGTATTCCAGGAAACCAGTGTGTTCGATGACACCATAGCCGGCAACATCCGCATGGGCAGGCTGGATGCCTCTATGGCAGACATCGAAAAGGCCGCCGATCTGGCCGGGGTGACCGAGTTCATCGAGGACATGCCCGATGGGTACCATACGCGTCTGGGTCGCGCCGGTGGAAAACTGTCGGTCGGGCAGAAGCAGCGGATCGCCATCGCTCGGGCCCTGGTTTCCAACAAACCCGTTATCATTCTGGATGAGCCTACGGCGGCACTCGATCCCCAGACCGAAAACCTGCTGGTCGACAATCTCAAACAGGCTGCCGAAGGACATTTGGTAATCGTCGTCGCCCACCGGCTGTCGACGATTCGATCATCCGATCGCATCTACTTCATGCATGAAGGTCAGATCGTCGAATCCGGCACCCATAGCGAGCTGATGGGTCGTGGGGGCACCTATGCCCGATTCGTACAACTTCAGACTAACGAGGAGCCCGAGTCGCCATGACTGATTTCAATGTCGGAACGGAACCCCCGCGGGAACCCGTGGGTATGAAAATCGTTGGAGTTGGCGTGATCCTATCCTGCTTGCTGCTGAGCATTCTGTTTGGTTGGGGCATATACCTGCATCTTACGGCCGAGCCGTGCGACTGTACGGATGTGTTAGAGCAGCAGACGACCGGTGCGCTCCCAGATACCATACCGTCCGCTAACCGAACAGATTAGATAAGTGGTTGGAGCTATCGACTATGCTAATCCGATCTGTCCCTTCTGTTCGAAAAATACGCTCCGAGGAGCGTGAGCACCGCGAGAACTGCGAAACTGCTCGCGAGCGTCGGCGCGTCTTGCCACATGATCCAATCTACTTCACCGACGGAGTGTCCGGCAAATGACATTGGCAATAACGCAAAAAAGACACCAAGCCCGACCAGATTGCGCGTCCAAAGCGACCAGGTGAACTGCCTTGGTTTTGACTTAATCGATTTCATCAAGCGAATCCCTAGGATAAGAATTAGCCCAACAAGCATGAGCAGAGATAAGATTTGTGGAACGATGATTGAAACGCCGACGAGCTCACACATCGTGACCACAATCTCAAGACCGCCCCAAGTGCTGGCGACGTAAGTGATCACGACTTCTCGGAGAGGTCGCTCCACAAGAAACTGGCCGAGCTTCATCTTCCTATTATATCTCGGATTCTGGCGACTCCATACTTTCACCAACAGATGAGGAGAAACGCATCTACAAGGATACTGATCTCGGAGTAGGATCAATCAGAGGTGATAGGTCTGTCATCTTGATCCACCTGATCTGATTGTCTTGCGTCACTGCGGCTACAGCTATACTCGCGCCCCGATGGCTTTTGCTCCCAAAAGAAGGCAGCCATCAGGAATGGAACCGCGTTGCGTCGTCTATGCTCTCAAGTTTACTGGTTCGAAGCGCAGTCGCAGCTGTTGACGCAGGGAACTCTCTACCCGCAACTTACCGAGATCCACCAAATCAGCCAGCCGATCCTTGGCGTTTTTCATTTCGTCAGCGGTTAATTGATCGGTGCCGGCAATACTCACCCAGGCGTCCCGCCCGTTGCTCTTCGCCAGATAAGTGCCCAAGTCGGCAATATTCGATACCTGTTCCCAGGTAGCAAAGTCCAGCTTGCCTTCAACAAAGGGGATTGGTGATATGCCAATTGATGCGGACAACTTGCCAAACCTTCCATCTCCAAGATCGTACTGGGGATCGGCGAGGCTGGCGCGAACCTTTCCTGCCATTATCTCAGCACCTTCATATGTGCGTGCCTGGCCAATGATCAGAAACTCATCTCCTCCCCAGCGAACGATGGAATCTGACTTACGGCAGCTAGCGATCAAACGATCCTTGACTTCAATCAGCGCTGTGTCACCGGCCAAGTGGCCAAAGGTGTCATTGATGAGTTTGAATCCATCCAGGTCTATCATCATCAGAAACAGCAGCCGCGGCGAATCAGGAGAGTGCTTGCCGTTACCATCTTCTTCAAACATCACACGGCGTAGCATGGATGTTTCTGCTTCCATATACTCATTGACATATCGACGGTTGTGCAGCTCCGTAAGTGCATCCGTCACGCTGGCCTTTTCCAATCGAACGTTCAGCGCCATCAGTTCATCGTTGCGCTCTGCAAGCTCGGATGTTCGTTCACCCAATAGCTTCTCAAGCCTGGCCGTGTTTTTCGCTTCGGCCATCTGTTTGCGGCGCTGGCGGTTCAGGAACCAACCAACCACCGCCAACGCGACGATCACATAGCTGACATATGCCCACCACGTACTCCACGGAGGGGGAACCACAATCACCTCGATGTTGCTCCCGCCCTGTTCCAGACCCCGTCATTGTTCGACGCCTGTACTTCAAAGGTGTAGTTCCCTGACGTCAGACTGGAGTATATGGCACGGCGGAATCCGCGCACCTCAATCCACTCGTCTTCCAGACCTGCGAGTCGGTAGCGATACTCGTTCTTGTCAGATGAAACAAAATCTAACGCAACAAATTCAAAGGAAACAAACGTGTCAAAATACTGTAATTGGACCGTAGGCACGGACCTGCCACTTCCGGTACGCGCAATGTCTGCCGTACGCGATCTCGCCAGCAACTCGACCGAAGGCGGGCGGGAATTGCTCGGCAGTTCCCCTGGAAAGAAACCGACCAGCCCTGCCGTACTGCCAAACACCAGCCGACCAGAGCGACTCCTCAACTTCGCACTGTGATTGAATTCATTGCCTCTGAGACCGTTTTTGCGATCGAATTTGCGCACGGCACCGGATTCGACCTCGAACAGGAACAGACCATTGCTGCTGCTAAGCCAGAGTTCTCCCGGCGTACTTTCCACGATACCGAAAATCTGGGACGACAATCCTTCCCTTACGCTGAACTGATCAAAGCGTACCTTCCCGGCGCGCCGGTCTTCCAGCGACCAGCGTAGCAACCCTTGCGACAACGTTCCGATCCACATAGTGCCGTCGCGCGATTCATGAATCTCCCAGGGCGTACTTGTCGGTGAATCATTGTCTTTATCTGCCCTTTTCTGCTCGAGATCAAACCGCTCGAAGCCATCTTCGACACTCTCAAGGCGGTTCAATCCCGCACCTTCAGTACCAAACCAAATGGATCCGCTTCTATCCTGGTAAATCGTCAGGACCCGATTGCTACTCAACGACGTTGGATCTTCAGGATCATGTTGGAAACGTTGGAAATGTGATTCACTGGTCACAGGCTGCATGCGGTTTAGACCGCCATCGAATACACCCACCCACAAGGTGCCGTCCAGTTCTCGATAAATACGCGTAATCGCATTGCCGCTCAGCGAGCGATCGTCACTTGCATCATGGACAAATCGGACAAAACCCTCACCGTCAGCTTGAAGTCTGGCCAGTCCACCATCGCGGGTACCTACCCATACGATGTCTTCATAGTCTACGTGAACCGCCATTACCCGATCGTCAGGCAAGCTCAAGGCATCGTCCCGATCGTGTCGATAGTGCCGAACCGTGTCACTCATCACATCTATTTTGGACAGTCCACCACCATAGGTGCCAACCCAAATGACTCCGTCCGAGCTTTCCGCAACTGACGTCACCAGATTCGACTCCAGGTAGCGTTCTGCGCTGCTGTAATACTTGAAGGTATCACTGAAGTAATTCCATGCGCTCAGCCCGGCATGTGTGGCGAGCCAAAGGACACCGGATGCGTCCTGCACGATGGCGTTGATTCGATTGTTTACGAGGCTTGTGCGATCTGTTGGATTGGTCAGGTAAGTTACAAAGCCATTGATCGCGGGCCGCCACTCCGAGAGACCACCTTCAGTGCCCACCCACAATGTGCCGCCATGGTCCTCAAAAATGGCAGATACCTGTCCGGCGCCCAAGCTGAGGGAATTACCCGGATCGTTCTGGAACCGCATAAATCTACCTGTCGTCGCATCCATCAAATTGAGGCCGCCGGCCGCAGTACCGATCCAGAGTCGACCGGCACTATCTTCATAAAGACTGCGCACCCGATCACCACTCAGACTGAGTGCGTTATCAGATCGATGGCGATACGTAATGAATGATTGTGTCGCGCGATCCAGTCAGGCCAGACCGCCACCATCGGTTCCGATCCACAACTCTCCGCGACGATCTTCGATAATATCAATCACATGATCGTTCGGCAGTGAGCCGGTAGTATCGGGATCATGTCGATAGTGGACAACGCTGTCATCGACCGGGTTGAATTGAATCAGACCTTCGCCCAGCGTTCCAATCCAGAAGAGCCCCGCTGCATCCTGGGTAACCTTACGCACTCGGGTGTTGAGCAGGGATAGGCCGGCGAATGGCTCACGCTCAAAACTGTCCGTGTCAACATCGTATTTGTTCACACCCCGGTCGTTGCCAACCCACAGTGTGCCCGCCTGATCAACATGCAGCGACCGGACGAAATTATGGCTTAATGTCGTCGTTTCATCTGCGACATTCTCGTACACATGGATATCATGCCCATCGAAGCGGTTCAGTCCGGCCTGAGTCGCAAACCACATGAATCCGCGTCCATCTTGTACAACATCGTGTACGAACTCGCCCGTTAGTCCGTCTTCGGTTGAGACGTTTGAGAATTGCACGTTTCTTGGCACTGTATCAGTGAATTCCCGTGCCAACAGCTTTTGTGATAAACAGGCGAACATCAGCATCAAAGCCACGTTGAAGCTGATCTTGACGATTTTGGCTGGCAGCAGACGACCAATCAGCCCGCGATGCAGAATAGTGTTGGTAACAACGGAAACCTGATCGAACTTTGTCATGCTGCTCACATTAGCATGTCCGGCACAATTCTGGTTAGCGGAGATATCTGAGCCAGGTTGCGGGATCGCCCCCGACTCGTGCCTATATGAGAGCAGACAGTTCCTCAAAGCTCATGGATCCTGCAAGACTAAACCCCTGGCCATAGGTGCAGCCCCACTCGGTAAGTAGAGTCTGCTCATAAAGTTGTTAAGAAGGTTAAGACCCCATCGCCCAGCCAGCCAACCCGGAAGCTGGGTTCTTCCTGCACCAACCTGACAATATAGCAAGGGTGTGTTTC